>OIYG01000065.1_pt1 | contig 111416 bp, 110 predicted proteins | sample 1587861 | NCBI WGS metagenome assembly OIYG01 (sample SAMN03283272) | human gut metagenome | biome: human-associated habitat; material: feces | host: Homo sapiens | place: Peru | collected 2012 | reverse complement strand
CATTACAATTTAAATCGGAATTTAAGCAAAAAGAAAATGCACTTGAAACTATGGAAATATTTGTTCCACTTGGTTATTATATAGGTGCTTATAGAATAAAATCAGAGTTAGAGGATTTATCATTACAATATCTTAAACCAGATATGTATAAAAAAATAGAAGAACGAAAATTAAGATTAGAAGAATCGTGCAATGATTGCTTAAAAGAAATGTTATACAAGATAGAAACTTTATTAAATGACAAAAACATACCTAATGAGATAAAGATAAGAACTAAAAATATTTATGGCATATATAAAAGATTAAATGAAGGTCATAAATTATCTGATATACATGATTTGTTAGCACTTAAAATAATGGTAGATGAAGTAGAAAATTGCTATAGAACATTATATTTAATACATAATGAGTATCATCCAATAAATGATAAATTTAAAGATTATATTTGTAACCCAAAAACAAATATGTATCAAAGTTTACATACAACAGTTTTTGGGCCTGATGATAGGTTAGTACAAACACAAATTAGAACTTTTGATATGGATAAAGTAGCATCCTTTGGTTTAACTGCATACTGGGATGAACAAAAGGGAAAAGCCAGAGATGTAATGCAAGATGATTTAAAACAAAAATTTCAATTTTTCAAATCATTAACAGAAATTAATTCCATGTTCGGAGATAATCAACAATTTGTAAATCAAGTAAAGACTGAATTATTTGCGGACAAAGTTTATGTTTATACCACAAAGGGTGATATAATAGAATTGCCAAAAGGGGCTACACCAATAGATTTTGCATATAAAATACATACTGATATAGGAAATACAATGGTAGGAGTATTTGTAAATGATGAGTTTGTACCAATAGATTATGCATTAAGAAACAAAGATAGAGTTAGAATTGTCACTGATGAATTATCTTATGGACCAAGAGAAGATTGGATAGATAAAGCTCAAACAAGTTTAGCAAAAAGAAAAATAAGAGAATTTAATAAAAAGTAGACTGGAAGTAATGAATGTGAAAAGAAAATTTTCTAAGATTACAGAAACTAAATTTGTAAAAAAAGATATTATTTATCAAGATACAAAAGGAACGGTTTTTTGCATAAAATTTGATTCTAATATAACCCCTTCATTTGTTGAAGATGAAATACCTAAAATATGTATAAAAGATAAAGATTATATTTGGTTTGAATTTTATCCGAATGAAAAATCTTATTTATTAACTATAATGTTTGATGATAAACTAAATATTATTCAATGGTATTTTGATGTTTCCAAATTTGTTGAGTGTAACAATTGCATACCATATCAAGATGATTTATATCTAGATTTAGTTATTAAACCAACTGGGAAATTTAAAATACTTGATGAAGATGAATTGTATGAAGCATTACAAAAAAAAGAAATTACAATTGATGAATTTAATTATGCATATGAAATATTAAATCAACTGATGAAAAAATTTGCTAATAATTATAATTACTTACTAAATTTAACTAACCATATCTTGAAGATGTTTGAGGAGGAAATAAAGAATGGAAAAATATAATGGAAAATATGTAACTATAATGTTATGTTCACAATGTAATAATAATTGTAAACATTGCTATATAAGTTATTCAGGAAGATTTGCTGATGAAGAATTATCAAGAATAATTCCAAATTTAAATGAAAAATATACAATTTTATTAAATGGTACAGAACCGATTATGTATCCTGAATATTATAAATATTTTAAAATGGTAAACGAACATAGAATAATAACAAACGGAATAACAATTCTTGAAAATCCAAATGTTTTGGATCAATTATCGGAAAATGGAATTAATGAAGTTTGGCTTTCATACCATTTTGGTATTCAAAACGAAATATCAAGAATTAATGAAAATCAGTTAAATAATGTTATTCAGATTCTTAAAAAGAACAATTTTTTAGTAAAATTGATGTGTTCTTTATCAAAACATAATTATCAAAATGTTTCTAAATTCTGTGAAAGAGCATTAGAAATTGGAGCTGACAAAATAAAATTTACTAATTTTATTAGTCAAGGAAGTGCAAAAAGCAACTTTGATAACTCAGAATTTTTAAATCAAGAACAAATAAATTTTGTTTTGGAAGAAATAGAAAAAATGAGATCAATTATACCAAAGGAAGATTTGAATATACAAAGATGTGGAACATTTGGACCAAATATTCATAAAAACAATTTTCGATGTTTGGCTGGACAAGATATGATAGTTCTTACTCCAGATAGAAAACTATACAATTGTGTATTTAACATATCAAGTGATGATTGCATTGGATATATGGATAATGACTATAATTTAATTATAAATTCAGAAGTTGCACCAATAAATCAATCATATTGTAAGGTACTAAAAAAACACAACGGAGTTGGAGGAATAAATTGAAAATTTGTGGAAGAATTATAAATGTAAAACTAAAAACAAATGTATTGTTTTTATTGATTGAAAACAATAAAATCACACAAATAGTCATAAAAAATAATATTGAATATTTCTTAAATAATTTGAATGCTGGTGATATAGTTGAATGTCTCGTCACTAAAGATAGAAATAACAACGGAAAATATAAGCCAAAATATGATTCTTTTTTACTTAGAAGTCTAAAGATAATTAGTAAAAATAAAAAAAATTACAAATTAACATTAAATAAAACAAATATTATAAAATATAGTGATGTTAAATATGAAATAAGAAAATATTTACACAAATTAGGATATTTAGAAGTTACGTTGCCTATTTTAACTAATGGAGAAGTATCTTCAAAGTCAGAATCATTTTGTACTTTATATTCTAAGAAAAATATTAAATTATATTTGCGAAAAACTATGGACATATTTTTAAGAATGTATTCTTGTAGTGATTTTAATAAAATTTATTGTATAGGAAATTGCTATAGAAATGAATATCTTACAAGTAAATATAAGCCAGAATTCGAAATGCTTTCCATCTTTAGCAATTATCTAAGTAAAAATAATGCAATAAAATTAGCTATAAAAATAATAAAAATTATAACTTCCAAGGATATTGAATGCAGTTTTATAGATGAAAAATCATATAATGAAATCACCCCGAGTGATAATACTTTTTATGTGATAAATAATTATGCCAATTCTACAAATAGTTACTGTGATGTGCTTGAAAATGACAAAACAGATGAATTTAAAATTAAATACAAAGGTGTTACCATTGTTCATGGTGTAAGTGAAATATGCAATTATGATGAATATGTAAAAAAAATAGAGCTTCAAGGGAAAAAAGATGATTATGGTGAATTGCAAATTATTGAGAATTTAATTGATTCTGGTGCTCCACAATGTTATAATCTGGGTATTAGTATAGTCAGACTTTTAAGTTTATATAATAATCTAAAAATTAAAGATTATGATATATTTTCATTTGATAGATTAGGAGAAATTTAAATGAAAGAAGAAATTGATTTAAAAAAACTAACAAAAGAATATTTAAAATCTTATTATTCTATTAATTCTTATATAGGATGTACAATAAATTGTGGATACTGTTTTTTAGCACCAATTAAAATAGTTCCAATGCGTCCAATAAAAGTCATAGATGAAAAAGAATTGATACGTAATATGATTAATGACAATTATTTTGAAAAAGGTAAAACTGTTATATCTTTGAATAATAGAACAGACCCATTTATATCACAAGAAGTTAAAAATAGTACTTTTAAATTATTAGATATTATGGAAGAATTGAATCTTAAAAATATTGTTACAATAACATCAAAAGGTCTATTAACTGAAGAAGATGCAAAAAAATTAGATAGTTATAATAATATTAAAATCGTTATTATTGTAACTTATAATGGAATCCCTTTAAAAATACAACCTATTAATAAAATAAATCAAGAAAATACTATGAAAAATGTTTCAAAATGTAAAAATGTTTATTTGTTGCATCAATTTAGGCCTATTATTCCTGGGGTAAATGATGATGAAAAAACAATTAGAGAAGTAGTTGATTTTGCTAAAAAGTATTGTGATGCAACGATTTTCCAAGGAATTAGAGTTAACGATTATATAAAAAATAGACTTGAAGAAAGAGAATACTTGTATAGTGGTACAGTTGGTGATTCACATAAACAAAAAAGTGCGAGTACGGACGCGATATTTGAACAACTAAGACTTGAAGATAAAAATTATCAAATTTTCGATCATACATCCTGTGCTTTAAGTTATATTTTTAAAACGGCAGATTATAACTTACATTATTCTAAAAATAATTGCTCTAAATTGTGTAAAAATTATGAATTATGTCATAACTTAAATTATAAATTACCTGTAGACTTAGAAGGTAAACTAAGAAAAATTGGTGTTAATTCCAATTGGGAGCTAAGGGATAAAACTTTAATAATTGATGGTTCATTAAATGATGAACAAAAATCTTATATTAAACATATATTGAATCTTAATGTGAAAGCTAAAATTAGGGAAAATACATATTCAGAAAAAATAATGGAGGGAAAAAAGTGAATATAAAAATATTTTTTGATTTTCACGATGTATTTGTTGATGCAAAAAGCGCGTGGATTAAAGCATTAAAAGAAAAAACTAAATCAAATAAGGCAGAAATTGACTACAATAGAGGGTTATCAAAAAAAATAATATGCGAAAAATATAAATTAAATTATGAACAACTAGAAAAACTTTACAGAGTATATTTAAATCCAATTAATGATAATATTGATTTTGCTGAAAAATTGAGTCAATCATATAAAATAAATATTTTATCTATGTCTAGAAAAGACAGATTACTTAAAGATATGCAAAAATTCAAACTTATTAATTTGTTTGATACGATAATCTCTAAAGAAGATATAATAGAATATAAAACAAAAGATGAATATTTAGTTTCTATTTCTTCTGATTATGATTGGATTATATATTTTAATCATGAAAGTAATACTATTATTCAGAAAGATAATATTATTTATTTACCAGTAAATTTAAAAGGAGATTTATCTAAATTTAAAAATATTAGTTTTACTGAACATGCTAAAAACAAATTGCTATATAATGACTTATCTAAATATTATATGTATGCGATTGCTAATGATACTTCTTTGGAAACAAACTTTTTATCAGAAATATATAAAAGATATAATTTGCCAACCGATGGAAAAATCCTTGATTGCTGTTGTGGTGTAGGACGACATGACTATTTACTTGCAAATGCTGGCTATCAGGTCACTGGAATCGATATTTCTAAAGAACAAATAACTAATGCAAAAAGAATTCATAATCATAAGAACATTGATTATCATGTTATGGATGTAAGGCATATTGATTTATTAGAAAAAAATTATGATATGTCAATTTGTATGTGGACAACTTACAATTATCTTTCCCAGGATAGTGATTTTGTAAGCTTTATCAAGTCAAATTATCAGCACCAACATAAAGGATCATTGATAGTATTAGATTCAAAAAACATTCCTAGATTAAATAATAGACGAGTTTATAAAAGAAATAGTTCAACTGATAACGGAATAGAAATAGAACTAATTGTAAACAAATATATTATTAACAACATACAAAATTCACAATACCTATACTTTATAAAAGATAAAGACGATAAGAAATTTTATTTTGATGATGAATTCGTAAGATTTTATACTCTTGATGAAATTACAAAATTGGTAAATGAGTATTACGAAGTGGTAGATGTATTTGGAGATTTTGATTTTAGTTCCTATGATAAAAAAATGAGTAATAGATTTATTGTGGTATTAAGGAGAAAGTAATGAATAATGAATTAAAAAAATTAAATTCATTATTTGATGGTAGTGATGAATCTGCTATGAATATTGCATATGACATTGCACATAAATATTCTTCTTGCAGATTATGTGGAGTTGGTAAAGGTGTTGGTGCAGTTATAATTAAAGATAATAAAATAATTTGTTATGGATATAATGGTATAATTGATAATATTAAACCATGCACTAAAGATAGTTGTCTAAGAATATCTAGAAATATTGAACATGGCACAAGAAGAGATGAATGTTATGGAGATTGTGCAGAAAAACGTGCATTCATTAATGCTTACCAAAATAATATAGACATAAAAAACTCAAAAATATATATTACAAAATCTCCTTGTGTATCATGCTGTAAATTACTAATTAATTTAGGAATAAAAGAAGTCATATATAATGAAATATATAGTAATTCAGATTTTTCTTTTGAACTTTTAAATTTAGCTAGAATTAAATATAAAAAATTAGAAAATTTTTATAGAGATGATCATTAAAATTTTAAATATATAATTTTTTTTAAAAATAGTTGAAATTTTAAAAAAGAAATTGTAAAATAATAAATATGTTAAATGTATTGATTGGGACACGGCTAATAACAATTATTTACAAAGCGAATTGTGGAAGGTGAAAGGCAATTAAATAACTTATTAGTTACTACCCATAAACAGGACTCGAAAGATGTTCCCGGTAATAGCCGTTATTAGTAATTAAGTTAAACCAAGGATGGTACCGTGTAATTCACTCCTGTTAGAATTTCTAGCAGGAGTTTTTATTTTTAGGGGGAAAATAAATGAACGAAACAAAGAAAGAGTTAAAAAGACAATTATTTGAATTAAGATTAGCTCAAGCATTTTATATAGCAGAACATAAAGAAGATAGTGAAGAAATAGTAAAAGATATTAAAGTATTGAAAAAGGAATATGCAAGAGTATTGCTTAATGAAAAAATGGGAGGAAAAGAAAATGATAAACATTAAAGAAGATGAAAAATTAAGTGTTATGAATCACTCATGTGCTCATTTACTAGCACAAGCAGTAAAACATCTATATCCAAAAGCATTATTTTGGGTAGGACCTGTTATAGAAGAGGGATTCTATTATGATATAGATTTAGGTGATGAATCTATTAATGATGAAGATTTAGCAAGAATTGAAAAAGAAATGAAGAAAATTGCTAAAGATGGAAAGAGAATTGTAAGAGAAGAAATAAGTAAAGAAGAAGCTTTAGAAAGATTTAAAAATGACCCATATAAAATAGATTTAATTTCTAGGATGGATGAAAATGATACAGTTATTTCTTGCTATACTCAGGGAGATTTTACTGACCTTTGTAGAGGACCACATCTTGAAAGTGTTAAAGAATTAAAGTATTTTAAATTACTCAAAGTAAGTGGTGCTTATTGGAAAGGTGATTCTAATAACAAAATGCTTCAAAGAATTTATGGCATTTGTTTTGATAATGAAAATTCTTTAAGTGAATATTTGGCTTTTTTAGAAGAAGCTAAGAAAAGGGATCATAAAAAACTAGGTAAGGAATTAGATTTATTTATGATGAGTGAATATGGTCCAGGATTTCCTTTCTTCTTAAATAATGGAATGATTTTAAGAAATCAATTAGAAAATTTTTGGTATGAAGAACATACTAAAGAAGGGTATGAATTTGTTAAAACTCCAATTATGTTAAATAAAGAACTTTGGGAATTATCTGGACACTGGTTTAATTATAGAGAAAATATGTATACAAGTGAAATTGATGATAAAGTATTTGCAATTAAACCTATGAACTGTCCTGGTGGAATGCTTGTATATAAAAATTCTCTTCATTCTTATAAAGATTTACCATTAAGAATCGGAGAATTAGGTCAAGTACATAGACATGAAGCAAGCGGAGCATTAAACGGTCTATTTAGAGTTAGAACATTTACGCAAGATGATGCTCATATATTTATGAGAGAAGATCAAATAGAAGAAGAAGTTATAAGATTAATTAACTTTATAGATAGAATGTATTCTATATTTGGATTAACTTATGATATTGAATTATCGACTAGACCAGAAGAAAAATATATTGGAAGTATTGAAATTTGGAATAAATCTGAAAAAGCTTTAGAAGAAGCATGTCATAGAGCAGGACATGATTGTAAAATAAATCCTGGTGATGGTGCTTTCTATGGACCTAAATTAGACTTTCATATTAAAGATTCTTTGGGTAGAGTATGGCAATGCGGAACAATTCAACTTGATATGAATTTACCAGAAAGATTTGATTTAACATATATTAGTTCTGATGGAAGTAAGAAAAGACCAGTTATGTTACATCGCGTAATATATGGCTCAATTGAAAGATTTATTGGTATTTTAATTGAACATTATGCTGGAGCATTTCCACTTTGGCTTAGTCCAGTACAAGTAAATATTATTCCAGTTAATAATGAACTACATATGAATTATTGTAATGAAATTAAGAAATTACTTGAAGAAAATAATATTAGGGTTAAAGTTGATGCTAGAGATGAAAAATTAGGATATAAAATGCGTGAAAGTCAAATCAAAAAAATACCTATAACTTTAATTATTGGAGATAATGAAGTTAATAAAAAACAAATTAGTTATCGTAAATATGGAAATCAAGAAACTTATACTTGTGAAATTGATGAATTTATTAGTGAAATTAGTAAATGCTTAAAAGATAAAAAATATAATATTTAAAATTAGAAATGTAAGATGTTATTGGTTATAAAGACGAGATTTCGTCTTTTTTTAGTTTGTGGTATAATTTTGTTAGAAATATAGGTGTGATTAAATATGAAAAAAGATATTAAACATTATAAACAATCTGGAAACGCTTGTGCTATAGCATGTTTGTTAATGATTTTGGAGTATTATGATGTGATTGCAAAAGCTAATTATGTTTATGAGAAAAAGTACTATAATTCATATTCTTCTCAATATTTATTAGGAGTTCCGTTATCAGCAGTATTCTGGCATTTAATAAAGAATAATATAAATGCTGAAATGTTTCATTCAGAAAAAAACTTGTTTTCTAATAATAAACAAATAATTGACAATAATATTTTTAATCTTGCAATTATTGAATATAAAGAGTATCTGGAATATGCAATTCTAAAAGGCGCCAAAGTATACAATGGTGTAAATATAAATATCGATTTAATAAAAGAAAAGGTCAACGACAATTTCATTATTCTTGCTGGGGTAATCAATCAGAATTTTCATACTATTTTAATCACTTCTTTTAAAAATGATTACTTTATAGTTAATGATCCCGCAGTTAATGTATCTACAAATATAAAGTGTGACAAAGTTAATGAGTTTATGAATACTGATATTGGAAAATGGTTTATTGCAATACCAAAAGGAGAAGCCTATGAAGAAGAAATATGAAGATAATAATTATGTTATATATTATCCTGATGCTTTAGAGAAGTTTGTAAATGATATGATAATTTGTACTAAGGCACAGATAAATAATATATATACTTTCTTTAATGTAAAAAATCTTAGAAAAATTCAAGTTAATTTATTTGATAATATAGATGAATTTAGAAAATTTGTTATTGATTTGCGTGGTGGTGATGAAAAGTCGTTGCCTCAGTATGCAAAGGGAACTTTTGATGATGGGATGATTAATGCTTATATTGAACCTAACTTCATTAAAACTTCTAGTCTTTATGAAAAAAGAAAACGCATGATGCTACATGAAACTGTTCATTTGATATATAATGAAATTCTTTTAATGAATAATTTTGATAATAGAGTAGTATGGCTTGATGAAGGCCTTGCTCAAAACTTATCTTTAGAAGAAGAGAAAAACGATAAAAAAATTAAGCAAAGTATTATTTCTAACAATATAGCAATTGATATAAATGATTTGATTCATGGGAATATTTTTATTACTAGTGAATATAACGGTTATGATTTATCATATTTTGCTGTTAGATATTTATTAGATACTTTGAATAGTAAACAAATAATAGAAATTATAAAAGATAAAGAAAAGGCAATTAAACTTGGTAAGACAATAATTATAAACGCAATTAATTTTTATAAAGAAAGGATATAATATGAAAGAATTTATAACTAATGATAATAATTTAAAAGAAGAAGATGTAACCGAAATAGTAAAGAGAGTAAAAGTATTAATAATTAATTCAAGTAATGAAGTGTTACTAGGATATTCTCACAATGATTATCAATTCCCTGGTGGTCATGTTGAAGATGGTGAAACTTTATTAGATACTGTTAATAGAGAAGTTATGGAAGAAGTAGGGATTAACTTAAATGTTAAAGAATTAGAACCTTTTGCAAAGATGATAGGTTATTATAAAGATTGGCCAACTAAAGGTAAAAATAGAAAAATTGAGATATATTATTATGAAGTTAAAACTGATGAAAAACCTAACTTGGATAATTTACATTTAACTGAACATGAAAAGGATGGAGGATTTTGTCTTAAATATATTCCTCTTGAAAATATAGAAGAAGAACTTATTAATAATATCAATATATATAGTGATAAACATGGTATAACCAAAGAAATGTTAGAGGTGCTTGAGTATTATAAAAAAGAAAAAAGCAAACTAAAACTCGAGAATTTGAAATGTGTAGATAATAATATTGATTTGGATAAATACATAAATTTTTATAATAAAGTAAAAGCAACTATGGAAAATCCGTCATGGTTAGGAGATTTTACTAAAACCGATATAGAATTTATACTAAATAATGGTGGTAAGATATGGATTTATTATTTAAATAATGATCCTGTTTGTTCTATGACGTATATTTCATCTTCTATAAAAAGTTGTCAAAAACTATTAGATGGTAAGTATGATTATAGAGAAGTTATAGATTATGGACCTATGATGGTGTGGTGCGATTATTTTGGTAATAGTCTTCAATATCAAATGTTAGAGGTATTAGATGAATATTCAAAAAATAATGGCAAGAAATACGCTGTTAGCACAGTTCATCCTGATAATGTTTATTCTATTAATAATTTATTAAAAGATGATTTTAAACATATTGGTACTAAAACTTTTACTAGAGGAGAAAGAAATATATATTTCAAAGAACTTTAGATAATAACTTTACACTTTTTTACTCTTTGTATTCTCATACTTCATTGCTTGTTTTTATAATTCATGTTAGGATCAAAGTATAAGATAAGGGAGGATATGTAATGAAAAAGAAAAGCTTATTTATTTTTATATGTGCTGCGATATTTTCTTTAGGAATGGGTGTAGAAGCTAAAGAAATAACAGTATGTTCTGATGCATCAACTTGTGATTATACGGTTTTAAGAGATGCTACTGATGCTTCAGTTGCAGGGGATGTAGTAAAATTAAAAGAAAATACTACTATAACTAGAGGAGTACTATTACATAGTGAAACAACATTAGATTTAGGAGGATTTACATTAACAGCTGAACCTGGTACATTTATTGCGGTAATAAATGGTAATAAAGATGTTAAAATTGTTAATGGTACAATTGAATTAAACAATGCTGCTAATGCTACAGGGCAAAATGCTAATGTAGTAATGCAAGGTGTTAGTACTAAAGGTGGTGCTACTACTTCATTAACAATTGCTGAAGACGTTACTATTAATTCAAATTTAAATGGTATTGTTATTCAAGCAGAAGACAAAGAATCTTATAATACAATTTTAAATCTTTATGGTAAAGTTAATGCTAAAGAAGTAGGTATTACAATTAATGGTTTTATTAGTGTTGTTGATGCACTTCAACCGGTAGTTAATATTTATGAATCTGCATCAATTAAAACAACAGAAGGACCTGCAATTTATGCTGCTGGATACGGAAGTTGGAATATTTATGGAGGATACTTTGAAGGAACAGAAGCTGTAAGTGTCAAATCAGGTAATATTAATATATCTGGTGGTACTTTTAAAGCAATTGGTGAATATAAGGAAACGCCAACAGTAAATAATCGTGGATGGGAAGATACAGGTGCTGCTTTATCAATTACTTCGAGTACGAATTCTTATGCTAAAAATGTTACATTAAAAATTACTGCAGGACAATTTATAAGTAAAAATGGTCATGCATTATATGAGGGAATAACTGATGCTAATACTTCTGCTATAGTAAATGCAAGTATTACTGATGGTACATTTACTTCAGCTACAGGAAAAGATAGTGTTAAAATCACTTCTAATAGTGATACTTTAAATGGAGTTATTACTGGAGGAACATTTAGTACTACTCCAAGAGAAGAATTAGTTAATTCTAATGTTTCATCTTCTACTTTGGATGATGGTACTGTATTAGTTGGTTCTAAACATGGAATTACTGTAGGAACAATTGAAAATGGTATTGTAACTTTAGATAAAAACGCTGGAATTAAAGGTGAATTAATCAAACTTACTATTACTCCAAAAGAAGGGTATGAAATAGATAAGATTGAAGTCTTATGTGATGGTGATGAAGTATTAAGAACTGATAACGGATTTATTATGCCAGACAGTGACGTTGAAGTAAAAGTTACATTTAAGAAAGTTATTACTAATCCTAATACTTTTGATAATAGCTTAAATACATTGATAATATTAGGGGTTTGTGCATTAGGTGGATTTATAACTTATAGAAAGCTTGAAAAAAGTGCTAAATAAAGAATGATTTTAAAAGACTTTTAACTAAGTCTTTTTTGATTCGTGAGATAAAACTGGACAAAATTCAAAAAGTGTGGTATAATCTGTCTCATTGAAGCGCTAGTACAGGCTTTTATAGTTTTTGTACTGCGCTTTTTATTTTTTGAAATGTCAATTTTTGTTAGATATTTGCATTTTAAAAAAAATATGGTATATTTAATATGTACTTACTAAATTAGGGGGTTAATATGGAAAACTTTAAAATTAATGAAAAAAAATTAGAAGAATTAGATAATACATCTATTTCTAAAAAACAATTAACAGGGTATGCATCTATTGATACACCTTGGATGAAGTGGTATAACGAATCATTAAAAGATGTTGATTTTAAACATACTAACTGTTACGATTACTTTTTTGAAGTAACAAAAGAATTTAATTGGCCATTATGGGAATATTATGGTCGTAAATATACTGCTAAGGACATAAAGAAAGAAACGGATAAAATTATTAAAAAGTTAACAGCTATGGGTATTAAAGAAGGGGATACAGTATCATTTATATTCTTAAATGTACCTGAAACTTTATTCTTCCATTTAGCATTATCTAAAATGGGAGCAATTACTAATTTAATTAAATTTGATGAACCTGCTGAACGTATTAAGTTCATGTGTGATTTAGCAAAATCTAGATATTTATTTGCAACAGAGATTCCACCTATTATAGATAATGTATTAGAAGCCTTAGATTTAGGTTGTGGTGTTGACCAAGTTATTTCTGTACCGCTTACTGAAGCTATGCCTAAAGTTGCAGTATTAAACATGTTACATGAACAAAGTAAAAATAACATTCTAGAAGGCAAATCTACTGCTAATATATTAGTTGAAATGTCAAATCAATATAAAAGAACTCTTGAAATGCAAAAAAAATTGCAATCTAAGATTCTTACAAATCCACGTTTTATGACATATGATGATTGGAAGAAGAAATATAATGGGAATGACATGAATGTTATTACAGGTGGTGCTGATAACGTATCAGTTATTGTATATACTGGAGGTACTACTGGTAGTCCTAAAGGTGTAGAATTAACTAATGATAATTTAAATGCAAGTTCTCATGCTTTTACTAGAAGTGATATGGACTTTGATCCAAAAAGAACTTCTATGAGTATATTACCACCATCAATTGCTTATTACTTCAATGCTACATACCAATTAATGTGTTGCGGTGTTAGTGTTAATTTGATTTCTAACTTTACTGTTCCAGAATATCCAAAATTAATCGCTAAACATAAGCCTAATATATTTATGGCTGGTCCAATATTATTAAAAGAAATAGCAAAAGCTGATATTATGGATGATGTATCATTTATGATTGCACCAATATCAGGAGGAGATAAATTAGAAGTGTCTTTAGAAGAAGCATTTAATAACTACTTAAAAGAACATAATGGAGACACTATAGTTCGTCAAGGTTATGGTTCAAGTGAATGTACTGCTGCTGCTACTTATATTAATAGACATGCAGCTAAATCAGATTGCCTTGGAAGTATTGGTATACCATTAATAGATATGACAGTTGCTATATTTGATTATATTCCATATGATGAATTCGATATGAATAATTTGGAAGAAAAGAAATATGGAGAAATAGGTGAGATTTGTATAACTGGACCTACAGTAATGAAAGGTTATAGAGACAATCCTGAAGCAACTAATCAAGTATTAAGAATGCATAAAGATGGTAAAGTATGGTTACATACTGATGACCTTGGATTTATGGATGAGGATGGTAGAGTATATCATCGTGGTAGAGCTAAACGTATGCTTACAAGATCTGGTGCTAAAGTATGGTTATCACCTATAGAAGATGAGATTTCTAAACATCCAATGGTTGATGCTTGCTGTTGTGTTAAACTAGCTGATGAAGTAGAAAGTGAAGTTCCAGTAGCTCATATCGTATTAAAAGATGGTGCTTCATTTGAAGAAGTTGCAAATGAATTGGATAACATGGTATCTAAAAATAATCCAGAAGTATATGTTCCAAAATATTATGTTAAACGTGATGAATTGCCAGTTACAGAAGTCAACAAAAAAGTTAACTTTAGAGCATTAGAAAGTGAAGATATCTTTGATACCAAAGATTATTCAGTAAATGGTAAATTAATTACTAAGAAAAGCAAAGTAAAAGTTATGAAATAAAGTGTCAAAAAGATGATTTTTATATAGATAAATCATCTTTTTTTGTTATAATAATAATAGAGGTGACGATATGAATAGTATAGCTTATACAATAATTTCATGTATATTTAGTATTATTCTATTAATTGTTTATTTTAGCAAAGAAAGAATCAATTATATAGAAAACAAAATTTACTCAATAATAGTAATTACAACATTTGTAAGTTGCTTTACTGAGATAGTTAGCTTTGTTTTAGTTAAGAGTGGAGTATCAGCTTCTTCACTACTATATCATTATGTTATTAAGTTATTGTTTTTAGGCTTTTTAACATGGCTTTATTTGTTTACTCTTTATACGGTTGCGGTTGGTCGAAAACTAAGGGGTGTACTAAGAGACAATGCTCTACCTGCAAGAAAACTTACGGCAGGTTTTGTTTTAATAGCTTTAATAGTTCTTCTTTTACCGCTTCAAATAATAGAAACTAATGGGCTATTATTACCAGTTGGTACTAGTGTTATGTTAATCTATATTTTAGCAATGATGTGTATTATTGTAATGATTATATCGATGATTTTAGGAAGAAAAAACTTAAGAAGCAGAAAATATATTCCTTTATATTTGTTAATATTTTTCTTTTCTGTAGTTTTACTTGTTCAAAAATTATTACCAGAATTATTTTTAATAAATCCGGCTTTTGTAGTTATTACTTTCTCAATGTATTTTACTATTGAGAACCCTGATATGAATATGGTTGACGAATTAATTGAAAATAAAAAACTAATTGAGCGAGCAGCTGAAGAAAAATCTATTTTCTTATTTAAAATGAGTCAAGGATTAAAAGAACCAGTTAATGCAATCGACAAGCAAATTAAAATATTTGAATCTAATAATTTGACTAAAAAAGATGTAGCTATTCTTATGGAAAATATTAATCAAAATAATCAGAAGATGAGTTATCTAATTAACGATGTTATAGGACTTAACTCATTTAACAATAATATTAAAAAAGTAGAGAATACGTATAATATTTATTCGTTATTGGAAGACGTAAGAGTTCGTTCTAAAGGATATATTGCTAAGAATATAGATTATAGTTTTACTTCAGTATCAAGTATGCCTAAAGAGTTATATGGAGATGCAATTAAATTAAAACAAGTACTAATGTCTGTTATAATTAATGCTAGTAAAAATACTAAGAGTGGTTATATTCATGTAGATGTTAATTCATATACTAAGTTTGATATATGTAGACTAGTAATTATGATTGATAGTTCTAGTGATATAAGTATTAAAAAGATTAATGAAATTCTAAACCAAGATTTAGAAATTTCGGATAAGGATTATTTAAAAATAGAAAAACTAGATGTTGATTTACCACTTGCTTATAAGATTATCAAATCAATTGGTGGTACAATGTTCATTAAGAGTGAAGATGACAAAGGAAGCCGTGTTACTATAACTATTGACCAATATATCGTTGATAATGGTGAGATGAAATTAAATAGTAAAGTAGATGCATACTTAAAAGCTCGTTCTAATTTTAAAAGAGTTTTAGTTGTTGATGATGATGAACAAGAGTGTAGGAAAATTAAAACTGCATTAGAAAAGATGGGATATGAAGTATCAGTTTCTATGTTTGGTAATGATTGTATAGAACGTATTAAAAACGGTGAAAAGTATGAATTCCTTTTAATTGATGATGAACTAGAAGAGATGAGTGCTTTAAGTGTTATTCAAGCGATTGATGGATTAAAAGATAAGAGTAAGCGAATAGTAATGCTTGAAGAAGATAAGTTATTTATTGCTAAGCATTATTTAAAAGATGGATTCTATAATTACATAGATAAAACTAACTTAATAGAGGAGTTAAAAAATAAATGCCATTAAAGATGTCAAGTTGACATCTTTTTTTTATTTTTTTTATAAAAATATTTTTTGGGTGTTTACAAAACTAAGTATTAATTATACTATAATAGTAGCAGTGGTTGATTGTGGTGAAAAGTGGGGGATTTTATGTTAATAGGTGAATATCATCATAATATTGATGAAAAGGGACGAATTATTTTACCTTCTAAGTTCCGTGAAGACTTAGGAGACGAATTTTTTGTAACACGTGGTCTTGAAGAATGCCTATTTGTCTATCCAAAAAATGAATGGGAAAAAATCACCAAAAAACTAAAATCACTACCTTTTACGAAGAAGGACGCTCGTAGTTTTACGAGATTCTTCCTTTCAGGCGCTACTGCAACAGTATTTGACAAACAAGGTCGAATCAATATTACCTCTCCATTGACCTCTTACGCCGGCTTGAAAAAAGAATGTGTAGTTGTCGGCGTAGGGGATCGCCTTGAAATTTGGGCTGAAGACAAATGGAATAATTTTTATGAGACTAATAAAGAAGAAATGTCAAATATTGCTGAAGATCTATTTGATTCAAATTGGGAATCGGGTGAATAGTTATGCATGTTAGTGTTTTACTTGAAGAAGCAATCCAAGGTCTTAATTTGAAAGATGACGGTATCTACGTTGATTGTACATTAGGATATGCTGGACATTCCAGCGAAATTTTAAAGCGAGTAAGAAGGGGTTGTCTTTTCGCCTTTGACCAAGATAGTGATGCTATTAAGTATAGTAGGGAAAAGCTATCAAAGATAGGAGACAATTTTACTATTATATATAGTAACTTTGTTAATATTAAAGAAGAATTATTAAAAAGAGATGTCACTAAAGTAGATGGTATTTTATTTGATTTAGGTGTTTCATCAGTCCAATTAGATGAAGCGGATAGAGGCTTTAGTTATCATCAAGATGCACACTTAGATATGCGTATGGATAGAAATCAAAAGTTATCCGCATATGAAGTTGTAAATAATTATGAAGAAGCTAAATTAAGAGATATATTCTTTAAATATGGAGAAGAGAAATATTCTTCAAGCATTGCAAGAGCAATAGTAAAATATCGTGAAAGCAAAAAAATAGAGACAACACTTGAATTAGTAGAAATAATTAAAAGTGCTATGCCTATGAAAGCCAAAAGAGATAAACATCCGGCTAGAAAAGTTTTCCAAGCAATAAGAATAGAAGTTAATCATGAGTTAGATATTTTGGATAAAGCAATTCGTGATTCACTTAGTCTATTAGATATAAATGGACGTCTTGCAATAATTACTTTCCATTCATTAGAAGATAGAATAGTAAAAAATATATTTAAAGAAGTTACACATATAGATGAAAGAGTAAAAGGACTGCCAAATATTCCGGAAGAATATTTAAGCAATTTTAAATTAGTAAATAACAAAGCAATAATTCCTAGTGATGCGGAACTTGATAATAATAATAGATCAAGAAGTGCTAAATTAAGAATAATAGAAAGAATAAGATAGGGTTGATAACATGAAAAAGAAAAAACGTATGAAAAAGATAGTTAGAATGGGAAAGTTTGAGAGACTTTTATATACTTTTACTATTGTCTTATTAGTAATTACACCTTTTGCTGTCGTTTTTTCTCAAGCAACTTTATCTAAGGTAAACTTCGATGTTGAAAAAGTAAAAAAACAAATATCAACTCAAGAGAAGAAAAATGAATCTCTTGCTATGAAAGTTAATGAACTTGCTTCTCTTGATAATATTAAGACTGTTGCTGAGCAACAGGGATTGAGTTATAATAATAATAATATTAAATCAATTATTTCAAGTGATGAATGATAGGTGAAAAAGTATGAAGAAAAAGCTAGAAAATAATAATGTTAGAATAAGTTTATTCTTAGTTGTTATTGCTCTAGTTTTTTTTGTTTTGATTATTGCAAGAACTGCTCAACTTGCTTTATCTAAGAAGATAGATGGAATTGATATACAGGAATTTGCTAGTAGTAGAACTACTAAAAATGAAATATTAAAGGGTAAAAGAGGGACTATTTATGATAAGAATGGGACTGCTCTTGCACAAAATGTTTCATCTTATACTTTGATAGCTTATTTATCATCATCTAGAACTACTGATATAAAACATCCTAAACATGTAGTTGATAAAGAATATACAGCAGAAATGTTGTCAACAGTACTTGATTTAAGTAAAGAACAATTATTACAGTATTTATCAAAAGAAAATGTATATCAGACAGAGTTTGGTAGTAGGGGAAGAGGGTTAACTGAACTTACTAAAGATGCTATTCTAGCTTTGGGACTTCCTGGAATTGATTTTATTGAAACACAAAAAAGATATTATCCTTATGGAGATTTTGCATCATATACTTTAGGTTATGCTAAAACTGAAATAACTGAAAAAGATGATGGAAGTAGTTCTGAAGCAATAGTAGGTGAAATGGGAATTGAAAAACAATTTGATGAAGAGTTAAAAGGAGAAGATGGTTATACTTTTTATCAAAAAGATAGAGCTGGTTATAAAATTGCTGGTACTAAAGAAGTAACAGTTCCGGCTAAAGATGGTAAAGATGTGTATTTAACAATTGATTCAAATATTCAATTGTTCCTGGAACGTGCTCTCGATAAAGCTGACTGGTATAATTTTGAATGGTCTACTATTCTAGTAGCAGATGCTAAGACTGGTGCAATTCTAGCATCATCATCCAATCCGTCATTTGATCCTAATTTAAGAAATATGACTAATTATATTAACTATAATACTAGTTATGCATATGAGCCAGGATCTACTATGAAAATATTCTCTTATATGGCAACTATGGAAAATGGAAACTATAATGGTAGTGATACATATAAATCAGGTGTTTATGTAACAAAAGATGGTACTGAAATAGGCGATCATAATCGTAATGGTTGGGGAGAAATAACTTTTGATTATGGATTTACTTTATCTAGTAACGTAGCAGTTATTAACCTTATTAATAGATACATTAGTGGTGCGGTATTAAAAACATATTATAATAAACTTGGATTTGGTTCTAAAACAGGAATAGAGCTACCAAATGAAGTTACAGGAAAAGTAGCTTTTAAATATGAAACGGAAATACTTAATGCTGGTTTTGGACAAGGGATTACTACAACTCCTATTCAAAATATTAAGGCACTTACTTCACTTACTAATAATGGAGTATTAATGCAACCATATATTGTTGATAAGATAGTTGATCCTGATACTAATGAAGTAGTATATCAAGGCGGTAAAAAAGAGCTTGATAAAGTTGCTAGTAAAGAGACTGTTGCTAAAATGAAAAGTTTAATGCGAACTGTTATAGAAGATCCTATGGGAACAGGACATGGTTATTATATGGAAGGTTATGATTTAATAGCTAAAACAGGTACTGCACAGGTAGCAGATAAAAGTGGTTATGGTAGTAGTGTTATTCGTGGCTTTGCGGGACTATATCCAGGGAATGACCCTAGTATCATAATATATTATGCATCTAAAGATAATGGTTCAGGTGGTTTATATGCTATGAGAACAGTTATTAAGGATTTAGTTGCAAATGTCAGTAAATATTTAGAACTAGATGGTAATAGTGTAGATAATACTACAGCTTTAAAGAATTATACAATGCCTTCTTTTATAAACAAAAATACTGTTGATGTTACAAATAAATTAACTAGTGAAGGATTAACTTATATAGTTATTGGTAATGGTAATAAAATAGTTAAACAATATCCAAGTGTTGATACTAAAGTATCTGAATTAGATAAAATTTTCTTAGTTACTAATGATAGTAATCTTGTTATGCCAAATGTAATAGGTTATAGTATAAATGATGCTAAAGTTTTATTAAATCTATTAGGTATTAATCATTCTATAACTGGAAACGGTTATATAACTTCTCAAAGTATTGCATCAGGTGTAATTATAAAAAAAGAAGATATAGTCTCTTTAGAAGCTAATCCTAAGTTTTAATTAATAAAATTATACAAGACTTTAAGTCTTGTATTTTTATTTTGTATTTTGTGATACAATATACCTATCAATTGAGGTGAATTATGAAAATAGCAGTTGTTCCTAGTAGTAATAAAGAAATAGATAAATATACAAGTCCTTTAGTTAGTGCTATAATATTTGGACTAAAAGATTTTTCGGTTAATTATCCAGAATTAGGTCTAGAAGAAATAAAGAATTTTTCTCTTAAAAACAAAGATATTGATATATTTGTAAGTATTAATAAAACTATTTTTAATGAAGACTTAGAAAGTGTTGAAAAGTATTTAATTGAATTAGATAAATTATCTATAAAAGGTGTTTTATTTTATGATTTAGGTATTTTAAATATTTATAAACGTCATAAATTTAAGTATTCTTTAGTTTGGCATCAAACTCATATGGTAACAAATTATAATACATGTAATTACTATTATAATGAGGGGGTTAAATATGGAGTTATTGCAGGGGAAATAACTAAGGATGAGATAATAGAAATAAAAAATAAAACTAAGATGAAGTTATTTGTTACCTTAATAGCTCGTCCTATTATGGCACATTCTAGAAGAAAACTGTTATCTAATTATTACAAGAGTATTGATAAGAATTATGATGGAGAGATTAAAACTATAAAAGAAGGCTTACATGATTATTTGATTAAAGAAGATAAGAATGGTACTTGTATATTAGAAGATAAAATAGTAAATGGTCTTACATATATAAACGAATTTAATGATAATAAAATAGAATATGGAATAATTAATGGCATGGAATTAGGTGATGAGTTGTTATTAGAATTAATTCCACTAGTAAATGGAGTATTAAATAATAACGATAAAAAAAGTTTAGAAAGAATAATAAAGTTAATTGGTAATAATACTTTATTCTTTGATAAGAAAACGGTGTTTAAGGTGAAGAAAGATGAAAAAAAGAATTGAGTTATTATCTCCAGCAGGAGATTTAGAAAGATTAAAAGTAACTTTATTATATGGAGCTGATGCTGTATATATCGGAGGACAACATTATAGCCTAAGAGCTAACGCTAGTAATTTTTCAATTGATGAGATAAAAGAAGCGTGTGATTTTGCACACTCTTTAGGTAAAAAAGTTTATTTAACTCTTAATATTGTTTTTCATAACGAAGATATTAAGGGAGTAGAAGATTATATTAAAGATGTAGCAAATGCTGGAATAGATGCCTTTATTGTAAGTGATCCTTTTATTATTAAATATATTAAAACAAATTTTCCTAGTGTTGAGGTTCATTTAAGTACACAAAATTCTACTTCTAATATAGAAGCAGTTAAATATTTTAAGGATCAGGGAATAGATAGAGTAGTTTTAGCTCGTGAGTTATCTTTATGTGAAATAGAAAAAATAATTTTAGCAACAGGTATGGATATAGAAGTATTTATACATGGCGCTATGTGTACTTTTTATAGTGGTAGATGTACTTTATCTAATTATTTGACTAATAGGGACTCTAATAGAGGAGGATGTAGTCAGGTATGTCGTTTTGCATTTAATATTGAAAATGAAGATAAAAAGTTTACTATGGCTACTAAAGATTTAAATGCAGTAAGATATATTAGTAAATTGATTGATATTGGAGTAGCATCTCTTAAAGTTGAAGGTAGAATGCGTTCGTTATATTATTTAGCTACTGTAATTGGATGTTATAGAAAAATTATTGATAGCTATTATGATGGCGTTTTAACTAACGAAGAATTAAATTATCAAGAACTCATTTTATCAAGAGTTGCTAATAGAGAAACTTCAGCACATTATTTGTACCATTTAGCAGATGATACTGATCAGTATTACACTGGAAGACAGGAAATATCTAATCAAGATTTTTTAGGATTAGTATTGGATTATGATAAGAAAACTAAAATAGTAACTTTAACTGAACGAAATTATTTTAGTAAGGGAGATTTGGTCCAATTATTTACTCCTAGTGGTAGTACATATTCTTTTGTGATTGATAAAATGTATAATGAAAAAATGGAAGAAATAGATGTTGCAAGGCATCCTGAAGAAATTATTAAAATAGTAGTAGATGGTGATGACATTTGTCCTTATTCAATGTTAAGAAAGAAGGTTTAATAATGGATTTAGAAAAAATTAAAAAGGAAATATTAAAAAGAGAAGATAATTTATCTAGTTATGCTACTCATAGTAGTAGTGCTATTAGACTAAAAGATGAAGAAGTAGATATTAGACCAGCTTTTTTTAGAGATGTTGATAGGATTATTCATAATATTTCTTATACAAGATATATTGATAAAACCCAAGTCTTTTCGTTCCGCGATAATGATCACATATCTCATCGCGTTGTCCATGTACAATTAGTTAGTAAGATTGCTAGAACCATTGGTAGATGTTTAGGATTAAATGAAGACTTGATTGAAGCAATAGCATTAGGTCATGATATTGGACATGTTCCTATCGGACATATTGGAGAATCTATCCTAAATGAGATTTCTAAAAAAGAGTTAAATGAATATTTTATGCATAATGTTCAAAGTGTAAGAACATATATGAACATTGATAATAATGGAAATGGTGAGAATCTAACAGTTCAAGTGTTAGATGGAATATTATGTCATAATGGGGAAGTATTAAATAATATTTACGAACCTATTTTTACTAAAACTAAAGAGGACTTTTTAAAAGAATATAATGATTGTTATACAGTATTAGAAACATCCAAAAAAATACGCCCAATGACTCTTGAGGGGTGTGTTGTGCGTATATCTGATGTTATCGCTTATATAGGAAGAGATGTTGAAGATGCTATTCAATTAGGAGTAATAAATAGAAGTGATATTCCAGATGATGTTACTAAGGTTTTGGGTAATAATAATAGAGATATAGTTAATAGTATTATTTTAGATATAATAGAAAATAGTTATGGTAAGCCTTATATTAAATTAAGTAAAATTATTTATGAAGCTATCGATAAATTAAAAGATTTTAACTATAAGAATATATATGCTAAAGCTAATGATAAGGCTACTTTAGAGTACTATAAAAAGGCTTTTAATACTTTATATAGTAAATATTTAAATGATTTAGAATATACTAAAAAAGATAGTGAAATTTATACTTTATTTCTTGATAATATGAGTGATAATTATATTAGTAACACTTCAAATAAAAGAATAGTTATAGACTTTATTGCAGGTATGACAGATAATTTCTTTATTAAATGTTATGAAAATATAGAAAAGGCGTGTTAACAAAAAGAACTTGACAAATATCAAAGCTTGTAGTATCATTTTAAAGTATATAAAAAGAGGTGATATTATGAGCGAAAAGAAAATATATTTGACTGAAGAAGGTTACCGCGATTTAAAGAAAGAATTAGATGAATTGATAAATGTTAAACGACCTGAAAATATTCAAGCTATTAAGGAAGCAAGAGCATTAGGTGATTTATCTGAAAATGCTGACTATGATGCAGCTAAAAATGATCAAGCTGAAATTGAAGGACGTATTAAAAGAATAGAAAAAATGTTAGAAAACGTTGAAATAATTGAGAAAAAGAGTAGCGATGTAGTAGCACTTGGTTCAACAGTAAGTATCAAATATTGTGATGATGAAGATGAAACTGATGAATATGAAATAGTTGGAAGTCAAGAAGCAGATCCATTTGTAAGTAAGATTTCTAATGAGAGCCCTATTGCTAAAGCTATCATGAATAAAAAAGTAGGGGACGTTGTTGAGGTTGAAAGCCCAAATGGCGTTTATAAAATAGAAATTACTGCTATAAAATAGTGTAAACAAAAGTGTCATTTTGACACTTTTTTATTTTTGATATCTTTACATTTTGCCTATATATGTTATGCTTTATATATAATAAGGAGGACGAAATGAAGAAGTTTAAATTAATTAGTATTGTATTAGCATTTATAGTATTTGTTACTATGCCAGTTGCATATGCTCATGAAGTTGAATTAAGTAGTGATATTATTACTATTCCTACTACTAGTGAATCTGCAATATGGAAAGGTACTAAAGTTCAAGTTGCTAGTAGTTATGGAGAATATAATTTTTATTACCAATATGTAGAAATGACTGATGAACAATATAAAAGTTATATAGGAATTAAAGAAGAACAAAAGAAATACGAGGCTGAGCACAAACCAGTAGCAGGTGCAACTAAAGAAGAACAAACTGCATATGAAGAAGAAATGAAAAACTATGAAAAATCAAAAGAAGGTATTTTACCATCATATGATGATAAAAAATGGATTGCATCTAGTGATAATACTGTACCAATAGATGAAGAAAAAAATACAGAACCTGCTAAATATGTTTTATGGGTAAAAGTTGAAAGTAAAACAGGAACAGATAAAAATGCTAAATACAACGATTTAGTAGTTGTATATAACCCTACTACTAAGAGTGATGATAATAGTAAAAGTGAAGAGGAAGCTAATCCAAGTACTAGTGATAATATAATACTATTTGCAGCAGGTGCAGCACTAATTGCTGGTGTTATGGTTGTAAGTTTTAAGAAATCAAGAGCTTAAAATAAAATAAAGTAGCAAAAGCTACTTTATTTTTTTGTATAAAACATGATACCAGTTAACAGGATAAGGATTAATAATATTAAAAACATAATTAACAAATTAAATGTATCAGGAGTAATTGCTCCTGGATTTAATGCTACAAACATTTATAGTACTACTAACGCTAGTAAAATTAAATTATAAATAATTCGTGTTATTATGTTTAATATAATATTATTGGTTTTGCTATATAGAAAAGATAAAAATAGTCCCACTAAATAGTAAGAAATAAAGAAAATATTTAGATTATTATATATCAAGTAAAATATTCCAATTAATATACTAGACACTAATATAAAGACTATATCATTGTTAAATGCTTTTCTTAAATTTTGTCTAAATATTAATTCTTCTATTATTGGTGAATATAGTATTAAGTAAAAACTAGATATAATAAAATTTTTACTGATGCTATGTGTGATCGTTAAATCATTATTAGGAATATTTATTTTTTTAGTGATTATAAAACTTGATATGTTTACTGATAACATAATAAAGAATATTGCAAGAATGGATATTAGTATAATAATACTAGATTTTTTCTTATCTTTTATAGTTTTATCAATGCTTTTATCAATATCTTTTTTATAAACTAAATATATAATAAAAATATATAATGAATTTAGTATTATCTCATATACTGATATTAATTTATTATTATGAATACTTAATAGATTAAGAGGAACCTGTATAAAAGTAGACCATAATAAGTAACTAATAATAATTCCTAATGAAATAATAAATTCCTTTCCATCTTTTTTATTTTTTAGTATCACTTTTATACCTAGATTCTAATAGAAATATAGAAATTGTTTTAACCATTTTAAAAAACTTTTCATTAGGCCTCCTTTATCCTTATAGAAAGTTAACAAACAAGTAACTTTCTATTTTTAATTTTACCATAGAAAAGGTAAAAGTCAACATTTTGTTAACTTCGGCGTTGCTTATTGCAAGTAATTGAATAAAGTGTTATTATATAGGAACAAATTGGGGGATTTTATGAGTGAAGTAACTTTAAAAGATAAGAAAGAAGTTCTTGTTATGGCAAGTAAAGAAGAAATGGAAGCTAAAATTTGCAAGGCTCTTATGGAAGCTAATTTTAGTCTTGTGTTTGATATCGCAAATATTCATAATTATTATGATCAAGATGAATTAATTTCGGTAGGAACTCAAGGGCTTGTGAAAGCTGCTAATAGTTATGATACTACTAGAAATACACTGTTTAGGAATTATGCTTCAAAATGCATTAGTAATGAGATTAATAATTTTTTAAAAAAGGCAAGTATAAGAAATGAAAATATAAGTTTAGAAACACCAGTACAAACTAGTTATGGTAGTAAAAGATTAAAAGATATTATAATAGATGATGATCCATTCCGTGAAATATTCGATGAAGATGTTCATACTTCTATTAGAAGTGCAATTGCTTTATTACCATCACCTGAACGTGAAATAGTACAAATGCGATTTGGTTTTATTGATAATAAAATATTTAGTTTAAGAGATATTGCTAGTAAACTTCATTTATCATATGGTTATGTAAGTGAACTCTTAAATAATGGCGTAGAACTTGCTGCTATAATACTATCTAAAAAAGGAATAATAGATTTGAATAAGGACGAATATACTCTAGTTCACGATAAAAAAGGAAAAGTAAGAGCAATAAAAAAAGATAAGTTGTCAATATATAAGTATTTTAGCGATTATAGCGAAGATGAAATTAATTATGCATTATCAACTTTGACTCAAAGTGAAAGAGGATTGTTACCAAGTGCTTGTGGTGAAGCAATTCCTAATGAAATGTCTGAATTTATATATATTAGTCGAAAATTAAAAAAACGACTTGATGCTTTTAGAGAAAATAAAGGTGCTGGTGCTGATAGGTTAACTACTGATGACTATAAAGAAATAGTTGATATATTAAATGGTGATAATATGCCAAAAAGAATTCAGGCGTTGGAAGAAAGCGAAAAAATTGTGGCATTATTAAGTTTGGGGTATGTAAATGGGAAGTATTTTTCAAGTGAATTTGTTTCAGATACTTTAGGTATTCCACAAGAACGTGTTTTGGAAATAATTGATAAAACTGAAGAATTTGCTAGACAAGAGAGAAAAGAAGAAATGGAAAAATATCTAACCGGAATAAAAACCAAAAGCAAAAGACCTTGAATTAAAACGCTAATTCATATATAATATAATAAGTATTGGAGGAAATATTATGTCAAAAAAAGATAATAAACATGAAATTACAGTTAAAATAGAAGGTGAATCTTGGAAAAATGCCTTAGACAAAGCATTTAACGAAGAAGTAAAAAAAGTAAATGTTGATGGATTTAGAAAAGGTAAAGTACCAAGAGAAATATTTGAAAAGAAGTTTGGTAAGGAACGTTTATATATTCCTGCTGTTGATAACGTTATTGAAGAAGGATATGTTAAAGCATTAGAAGAATCTAAATTAATACCAGTAGTACAACCAAAACTTGATATTAAAAGTATTGATGAAAATGGTGTTGAATTAATGTTTACTATTATTACTAAACCTGAAGTTAAAATTAAAAAATATAAAGGATTAAATGTTAAACCAGAAAAAGTTAAAGTAACTAAAGAAGAAATCGAACATGAACTTCATCATGTATTAGAAAGATACAGTGAAGAACGTGTTAAAGAAAATGGTGAAGTTGCTATGGGTGACGTTGCTATTATCGATTTTGAAGGATTTAAAGATGGTGTAGCATTCGAAGGTGGAAAAGGTGAAAACTATGAATTAGAAATTGGTAGTCATTCATTTATTCCGGGATTTGAAGAACAATTAGTAGGGATGAAAACAGGTAGCAAAAAAGAAATAGAAGTAACTTTCCCAGAAGAATATCCAGCTAAAGATTTACAAGGACAAAAAGCTACATTTAAAGTAAAAGTAAATGAAGTAAAAGAAAAAGTTCAAAGAGAATTCGATAAAGAACTATTTGATGATTTAGGAATTGAAGGCGTTGATTCTAAAGAAAAACTAGAAAAAGAAATAGAAGAAAACCTTAAAGCTCATAAAGAAGTTGATGCTGAAAATAATTATGTAGATAAATTACTAGAAACAGTTGGAAAAGAAACTGAAGTTGATATTCCTGAAGAAATGGTTAATGAAGAAGTAGATAGATTATTACATAGATTTGAGGATCAAATTAAAATGCAAGGTATCTCACTAGACTTATATTACCAATTTACTAATACTAAAGAAGAAGATTTAAGAGCACAATTAGAAAAAGAAGCATACAGTCATGTATTATATCGTTTAATGCTTGAAGAAGTTGCTAAACAAGAAAAAGTTGAAATTACTGATGAAGAAGCAGAAAAAGAAGCTGATAGTTTATCTAGTAAGTACCAAATGGAAAAAGAAGAATTCTTAAAAATGTTTGGTGGACTAGATATGATTAAATATGACTTAGAAATGCGTAAAGTAATTGAACTATTAAAAGAATTTAATAAATAAGCCAGATCTTGGCTTTTTTTTTATGTTGTTTTGTGGTAGACTAATTGTAGAATAGGGTGATTATATGACAGATAACAATGGTTCAATTAAAATGGTAGGATATTTAGGTATTTTTATCTTATTATTATTTATTATACTTCCTCCATTATTTAGAGTACTTTTTCCGGAAGATGAAAATAAAGATGTAGAAAAAGAAAAGCTAGTGATGAATTTAACTTGTACTAAAGATGAAGACTTCGTTGAATATAAACTTAAAACTATTATTAGTACTAATTATGTAGATAGTAAAATAAGTGACTCTACTTTTACTTATGAAATTTCAGCAAGTGATTCTTATTTTTCTAGTGGTATTAGTATAGAAGAATATGAAAGCTTAAAGAAAGTATCTAATGTTGACTTTACTGAAAATAATAATAAATACATATTAAAAATTGATTATGATAAATTTGATTATAGTAATGAAGAGTTATTAAAGAATCATAGTAAAGTTATATCAGAACAAATGGCAATATATAGTGATGATTCTTTTGAATGTACAACTACTAGAAAAAATTAGGAGGAGTTATGAATATTAATAAATATATATTTAGAGGATATGATATAAGAGGAGTATATCCTAAAGATTTAAATAGTGATGTTGCATATATCATTGGTAGAAGTTTTGGTACATATGTTAGTAAGATGGGTAAAAAAACTTGTATAGTAGGAAGAGATAATAGATATTCATCTTTAGAGTTAGCATCATTCTTAATTGAAGGTATTTTATCAACTGGTGTTGACGTTATTGATTTAGGACTTGTTACTACACCTATGTATTATTATGCATGTATATTAAAGAATAATCCTACTGGTATCATGGTAACAGCTAGTCATAATCCTAAAGATGATAATGGATTTAAATTTGCATTTGATGAACGTGGTAATGCAAGAGGAGAGATGATTGAAGAGTTCCGTGATTTTACTTTTAAGGGTGAGTTTATTAATGGTAAAGGAAAGTTATCTAAGTACGATGTAAGAGATGAATACATTAAATTAATGATTGATAATATTTCATTAGGAAAACGTCCACTTAAAGTAATATTAGATTTAGGAAATGGTACTACTACTTGTATAGCAAAAGATATATATTATAGGTTACCAATAGATATTGAAACATTATTTGGAGAAAGCGATCCTAATTTTCCTAATCATCATCCAGATCCTTGTGTTGAAGAGAATTTGGAATTTTTGAAAAAAGAAGTTTTAGATAAAAAAGCAGACATTGGTATTGCATTTGATGGTGATGGTGATCGTGTAGGTATAGTGGATGAAAAAGGAAACTATATTCCTACTGATAAATATATGATTATAATTATTAGAGACATAATTGATAAAGTTAAGAAAAAAACATTCTTATATGATGTTAAATGTTCTAAAGCACTTGATGACGAAATAATAAAATTAGGTGGTAAAAGCATTTGTTATAGAACAGGTAACTCTTATACTAAAGCTAAAGTAAGAGATGAAGACTTGCCTTTTGGTGGAGAATTATCAGGGCATGTTTATTTTAGAGATAAGTGGCCAGGATTTGATTCAGGAATATATGCTGGACTTAGATTAGTAGAAATATTATCTCATACTAATAAGCCACTTAGTGCATTATTAGATGGTATATCACATTATGAATCAACACCAGAATTAAAATTTCCATCGCCTGATGATAAAAAGTTCATAGTAGTTGATAAAATAATTAATTACTGTAGAAGTAAGGGATATGATACTTTAACAATAGATGGAGCAAGAGTAACATTTAATGATGGATGGGCTTTAGTAAGAGCAAGTAATACTGGTCCTAATATTACAGCAAGGTTTGAAGCAACTACTAAAGAAAGATTAGAAGAAATACAAAAAGAATTTACTGATTTAATAAATGAATATAATAAATAAGGAACTTTGGTTCCTTTTTTTGTGAAAAAATAGTGAAGTTGATTGACTTTATGACAAGGTGTCATATATAATGAAAAAGTACGTTTGGTGGTGATATTGTGGCTAAGGATAAATTCTTTGAATTAGATAAAGATAAACAAGAAAAATTGTTAAAAGCAGCTAAAGTGGAATTTTCAACAAAAAGTTATGAAGAAGCATCTATTAATAAGATAATTAAAAGTATTAATTTAGCAAGAGGTAGTTTTTACTTGTATTTTGATAATAAAGAGGATTTATACTTATATATACTTAAAAGTTATATAGAGAAATTTAGAGAAAAACTTTTAGTTATTTTAAATAATAATGACAGAGATATATTTAAAAGTTTAATTATCTTTTATGATGAAATAGTAAAGACTAAAGATAGTGACTATAATTTAGTTCATAATTTATTTATTAATATGAATTCTAAACAATTAGATATTGCTTTTCCTAAAGTAATTGAAAGTGAAATTAATGGCTCTATTCTAAATACTATAGACTTTTCAAAGTATGATATTTCTTTTGAAGAAAGAAAAATCTTACTTAGTATATTAATGCCTATACTATTTCATTCGATTGCAATATCATTTGATGATTTTCACCAAATTAGTGATGTACGTGCACATTATATTGCACAACTTAATATAATTAAAAGAGGCTTAGAAAGGAAGACGTTATGTTAAAATTATTTAAATATTTAAAAACATCAATATTTTCTATACTTATAATTATTGCTTTATTAGTATGTCAGGCTGAGCTTGATTTAGCATTACCAGATTATACTTCTAAAATAATAAACGTTGGTATTCAACAAAATGGTATAGAAGATGCAGTACCTAGTGTTATGACAGTTGATACATATAATAATTTAATGTTATTAATGAATGATCATGAAAAAGATACTGTTAGTACACATTACAAATTAGTAAATAAAAATGATAAAGATTATGTAGCTAAATATCCAATTTTAAAAAGTGAAGATATTTATGTATATAACGGTAAGGATAGAAAAGATGTAAATGATTCATTGGAGCATGCTTTTGCTATATCTTATATTGCTACTATGATTGACAAGAATCCATCTAGTTTTGATATTAATTTACCTAATGGAACATCTTTTTCCGATATGCTTAAAATGATGGATGATAATACAAGAAGTGAAATTATTAAGCGTATTGATGAAAAACTAGAAGATATGCCAGGAACCATTTTAAGTAGCGCAGCAATCGAAAGTATAAAATCAGAATATGAAAAAGTAGGTCTTGATTTAGGAAAAATTCAAACTAATTATATTTTAATTAGTGGTGCTAAAATGCTAGGAATAGCATTATTAATAATGGCTATTGCTGTATTAATTATTTTCTTTGGATCACGTCTTGCTGCAAGACTTGCTAAAACATTAAGAGAAAAAGTGTTTGACCGAGTAATACATTTTTCTAAGAGTGAGATGAAAGAGTTTGGTACTTCATCATTAATTACTAGAACTACTAATGATATTCAACAAATACAGCAAGTAGTAGTTATGCTTATGAGAGTAGTATTCTATGCACCAATTATTGCTATAGGAGGAATACTTAAAACTACTAGTGCTGAAAACTCAATGCTTTGGATAATTATTATTGCTGTAGCTGCACTTTTGATAATAGTTGGTACGTTATTTATTGTAGTAATGCCTAAATTTAAAATATTCCAAAGTTTAGTAGATAAATTAAATTTAGTATCACGTGAAATATTAGAAGGAATTCCAGTTATAAGAGCTTTTAGTAATGAACGACATGAAGAAAAAAGATTTGATGATGCGAATAAAAACTTAACTAAAGTAGATTTATTTGTTAATAGAACTATGTCTCTTATGATGCCTTTAATGATGCTACTTATGAATGTAGTATGTATTGCTATTGTATGGTTTGGTTCTAAAGGAATAGATGCTGGTACTATCCAAGTTGGAGATATGATGGCATATATTCAATATACAATGCAAATAATTATGGCTTTCTTAATGATATCTATGATTTCGATTATGTTACCAAGAGCATCTATTTCGGCTAAGAGAATTATTGAAGTAATTGATACTCCATCTAGTATAAATAATCCTTTAGAAGAAAAGAAATTTGATAAGGATAAGACTGGTATTATAGAATTTAAAAATGTATGTTTTAGATATCCTGATGCTAATGAGGATGTAATAACTGATGTCAATTTTACAGCTAAAAAGGGTGAAGTTATAGCGTTTATTGGTTCTACTGGAAGTGGTAAATCAACTTTAATTAATTTGATTCCTAGATTCTATGATGTTACAGAAGGAGCTATTACAGTAGATGGTGTTGATATTAGAGATATAAATATTGATACATTAAGAAAAAGAATTGGTTATGTTCCTCAAAAAGGAATACTATTTAGTGGAACAATAGAAAGTAATATTAAGTATGGTAATGATAAAATTACTGATGATAAAATGATATCTTCGGCTGAAATTGCTCAAGCAACAGAATTTATTGATGCAAAAGAAGATAAGTATTTATCTCCTATAGCACAAGGTGGTACTAATGTATCTGGTGGTCAACGTCAAAGATTATCTATAGCAAGAGCAATTGCAGTTGATCCAGATATTTATATCTTTGATGATAGTTTCTCAGCACTTGACTTTAAAACTGATGCTAAACTTAGAAAAGAATTAAAGAAAGTTACAAAAGATAGTACTGTGTTTATAGTAGCTCAAAGAATTTCTACTATTATGAATGCTGATAAAATAATTGTATTAGATGAAGGCAAGGTAGTAGGAATGGGCACTCATAAGGAACTTATAGATACTTGTGAAGTATATAAAGAAATCGCACTATCACAATTAAGTAAGGAGGAGATATAAATGGCTAATGGACCAATGCATGGATCTAAAGGTCCTGATAAAGCAAAAGACTTTAAAGGTACTTTAAAGAAAATATTAAATTATACTAAAAAGTATCGTATTGCTATTATTGTAGTAATGATATTTGCTATATTAAGTACAATCTTCTCTATAATAGGACCTAACATTTTAGGAGATGTTACTACTGAAATATTTAATGGATTAATAAGAAAAATTACAAGGCAAGGCGGAATGGACTTTGACTTTATTAAAAAGACTTTATTACTTTTATTAGGCTTATATGCTTTTAGTGCTTTCTGCTCTTTTATTCAAAGTTTTATAATGAACTCAGTAGCATGTAAAATATCTTATAATTTAAGAGATCAAATAAGTAAGAAATTACATAAATTACCATTATCTTATTTTGAGACTAGAACTCATGGTGAAATATTATCTAGAATTACTAATGATGTAGATACTTTTTCTCAGAATTTAAGTCAAACACTAAGTCAATTAGTATCATCATTTGCGACTTTAGTTGGTACTATAATAATGATGATTAGTATTAGTGGTAAAATGACTATTGCGTCTATTATAATTCTTCCTATATCAGTAATGGGAATGGGATTTATTATGAAAAAATCACAAAAGTACTTTACTAGACAACAACATAATTTAGGTAATATGAACGGCCTTGTTGAGGAAGTGTATGGAGGACATGATGTAGTAAGTGTTTTCTGTGCTGAAGATAAAGAATTAGCTCGTTTTAAAGAGTTAAATGATAAATTATATGATTCAGGTTGGAAAAGTCAATTCGCATCAACTTCAATGCATCCATTGATGAACTTTGTAGGTAATATCAATTATGTTTTAGTATCTATTTATGGTGGTTATTTAACTATAAAGAATCAAATGAAAGTAGGGGGGATATTATCTTTCTCACAATATGTTAGAAACTTAAATAGTTCTGCTGCTACACTTGCTCAAATATTTTCAATGTTACAACCTACAGTAGCATCAGCTGAACGTATTTTTGAATTTTTAGATGCTAAGGAAGAAGTGTCTGATGTTAAAAATCCAGTATCAGTTGCTAATATCCGCGGTAATGTTGAGTTTAAAGATGTTAAATTTGGATATGACGAAGATAAAGTTGTAATTCATGACTTTAATGCCAAAGTAAAACAAGGTCAAAAAATTGCGATAGTAGGTCCAACTGGGGCTGGGAAAACCACTATGGTGAAATTATTAATGCGTTTTTATGATGTTAATAGTGGAAAAATACTAATAGATGGACATAATATTAAGGACTTTAAGCGAAGTGATTTGAGAAGTTTATTTGGTATGGTATTACAAGATACTTGGTTATTTAATGGTACTATTGCTGATAATATTAGATATGGTAAGTTAGATGCTGATATAGAAGAAGTTAAGAATGCTGCTAGAAGTGCTAGTGTTCATCACTTTATTAAAACATTACCAGATAATTATAATATGGTCTTAAACGAAGAAAGTGATAATATTTCAGGTGGTCAAAAACAATTACTTACTATTGCTAGAGTTATTTTAGCAGACCCTAAAATATTAATACTAGATGAAGCAACCAGTAGTGTTGATACTAGAACTGAAATACTTATTCAACAAGCAATGGATAAACTTATGGAAGGTAGAACAAGTTTTATTATTGCACATAGATTATCTACTATTAAAAATGCTGATTTAATATTGGTTATGGATAATGGTGATATTGTTGAACAAGGTAGTCATGAAGAATTATTAAAGAAAAATGACTTTTATGCTAAACTATATAATTCACAATTTGATAATGTATAGAATTCTTGAAAAAGAATTCTTTTTTTTAGGAATTTAATATAGATAAGGATAATAATATAATTAGGAATATGTATATTATTGACAAAATTCTTTTTAACTAGTATAAGTATAAAGAGTGAAGGAGTGGTTTCATGCCTAAGAATTTAGTAATTGTGGAGTCTCCAAGTAAAAGTAAAACAATTGAAAAATATTTGGGAAAAGATTATAAAGTAGTGTCTAGTAAAGGACATATTAGAGATTTATCTACTACTGGTAAATTTGGATTAGGAGTAGATGTAGATAATGATTTTAAACCTAATTATATTCCTATTGCAGGAAAGAAAAAGGTTATTAGTGAATTAAAAAAATATATAAAAGAATCAGATAAAATTTATCTTGCAACTGACCCAGACCGTGAAGGGGAAGCTATATCATGGCATTTAAAAGATGCATTAGGTATTAAAGATAAAGATTATGAACGTGTATTATTTCATGAAATTACTAAAGATAAGGTTATTGAAGCATTTAAGAGTCCACGTAAAATAGATGATAATTTAGTTCATAGTCAAGAAACTAGAAGAATTTTAGATAGAATTATAGGATTTAGATTAAGTAGATTAATGCAAACTAAAACAGGGGGAAAGAGTGCCGGACGTGTACAAAGTGTAGCGCTTAAACTTGTTGTTGATAGGGAACGTGAAATAGAGAACTTTGTTAAAGAAGAGTACTGGACTATTACTGGTATATTTGATGAATTAACAAGTGAGTTATTTAACTATAATCATAAAGATATTGAAATAAAGAGTGAAGAAGAAGCAGATAAGATACTAAAAGAATTAAGTGATAAATTTACAGTAGAAAGTATTGAATCTAAAAAGAAAAATAAGAAAGCTAAACCTCCTTTTATTACTAGTACATTACAACAAGAAGCTTCTACTAAATTAGGATTTACTGCTAAAAAAACTATGTCTATTGCCCAAAAGCTTTATGAAGGAATAGATTTGGAAAATGAAACAGTAGGTTTAATTACTTATATGAGAACTGATTCTATTAGATTAAGTGATGAATTTATTAAAAGTGGATATGCTTATATAGATAAAGAATATGGTAAGGAATATGTTGGGTATGTTAAAACTACTAAGAAAAAAGAAAATGTTCAAGATGCTCATGAAGCTATAAGACCTACTAGTGTTAATAGAGATCCATTAAGTGTTAAAAAATATTTAACGAATGATGAATATAAACTTTATTCAATTATTTATTATAGAGCACTAGCAAGTATTATGGCTGATGCTAAAGTTGATGCTACTACTATTATTTTTGATAATAATAATTATCAATTTAAAACAACGGGGCAAGTACTTATCTATGATGGGTATTTAAAAGTATATAAGGATTATGAGAAAAGTGAAGATAAAGTTTTACCATCTATAAAAGAGGGTGAAGTTTTAACATCAAAAGAGATAAAGAAGGAACAACACTTTACTCAACCGCCTGCAAGATATACTGAAGCTAAATTAATTAAAGAGATGGAAGATTTAGGAATAGGTAGACCATCTACTTATGCTAAGACAATTGATACTATAAAAGAACGAGATTATGTAACACTTGAAGATAAGAAGTTTAAACCAACAGAAATAGGAATTGAAACTACTGATAAGTTACAAGAGTTCTTTTCTGACTTGATAAATGTTGAATATACGGCTGCAATGGAAGAAGATTTAGATAAAGTTGCAGAAGGTAATAAGGATTCTATAAAAATATTGAGGGATTTCTATAATCAATTTGAACCAGAAGTAGAAGCAGCATTTAAAAACATGGAAAAGAAGAAAGCTGAAGAGACTGGAGAAGTTTGTCCAGAATGTGGAAGCCCTTTAGTAATTAGAAAAGGTAGATATGGAGAGTTTGTTGCATGTTCTAACTATCCGGTTTGTAAATATATAAAAAAAGAAGAAAAAGAGATAAAGGTAGTTTGCAAGTGTCCTAAGTGTGGAAACGATATGGTAGAAAAGAAAACTAGAAAAGGTAAAATTTTCTATGGATGCTCTAATTATCCAAAATGTAGGGTGGCAGTTTGGGATCTTCCAACTGGAGAAACATGTCCAGAATGCGGTGAACTTCTAGTAGAAAAGAATAAGAAAATTAAATGTAGCAGTTGTAATTATGAAAAGTAATTAAGCACTAACAATTTTGTTAGTGTTTTTTATTTATTTTTGGTTGCTTAATATTAAAAAATAAACTATAATTATCTTAGAATAGAAGATAGTTGGTGATTAGGTAATGAATAAGAAGATACTATTGATGTTTACTTTTTTATTTGCATTTTTCATTTTTAAAGATAATGTTTTGGCAGAAATAACTACTAAGAATACAGAAATCGAATGTATATATGCAAATGGTGTTTCTATTGGATTATCTTATGATGAGACTAGTGATCAACTATCAACGTATGTTAAAGACTACCCAATTAGTAAGAGTGTAGTTATTGATGGTCCAGCTTTATCTGATATGTATTTATTTAATTGTGATGGTACTTGTCCAAATGAAAATGTTGATACTTTAAGCTTGTTAACTTGTCCTTCTGAAGTTAGAGTTTGGAAGATATTTGAACAACACAAAGATGAAGATGGTGATTGGCAAAAAACCACTAGAGCTGTTTATTCTTTTAAATACTATTATAATAACAATCCTAGTGATACTATAACGAATTATTACGGAGGACTAGATGGAAAAGATGATAGTACTGGTTGGTGGATCTTTGGAAAATCTGCAACTAATAAGACTAAAGTATTGCCATTAACATCAAACTCACCATTAACTGTATCTTCTGATACACCAGAAGAAAGAATACCTTTAGTTGGTGAAAGAATTTATATTGTTGGCGAACTTGCAGATTCTGACTATAGCGTGGCTTTTAAAAGTGCATCAAATGAAGCAGTTGGTTCTAATACTTACGTTCAATTCTTGAAAAAGGGTTCTACTTATTATGCTAAAAGAGGTAAAACGATAACTTCTATATCAGCTGGTGAGGCTGGTATAATAACTGGTGGTGCCAATTATATTTGCTTTAAAGAGTCTGTTGCTTCACAAGACGCATCTAGAAGCGACTCTTCATATAAATTCAATTCTGTTAGACACCAAGTACAAGCAGCTACTATACATCAAGCAACAAAAGATAAAGAAGAATATGCTACATGTCCTTCTGGATTTGTTTCATATAAATTAGATGACAAAGTTTGTAAAATTGATGGTAATAAAAACGGTAAAAGTTTTTGTGATGAATTTAGTAATACAGCTAAAGTTTTAATTAAAATTATTCAATGGATGCAAATATTAGTTCCAGCATTGACTATAGTACTAACTGCTGTTGATATTGGTAGAATTGTAGTAGCTGGAGACATAGAAGAAAAAATGCCAAAAATGAAGAAAAATATAGTAATACGTTTAATTGTTGCTTGTATCTTCTTCTTCCTACCTATAATAACTAGATTGATAATTGCTGGCATTAATGATAAGGAAATATACGAAGTTGATTGTTTATTTAATGATGGAATTTCTTCGGGTAGCAATAATAATGAAAACTGTGTTGATATATAAATAAAAAATGAAATAGGGAAGTGATAATTATGCCTACAATAGACCTTTCGGTATTAGCTGGAATGTTAGCTAATTTAGGAGTTTCTATATTATCATATGTTGGTATTGCGGCAATACTTTATAGTATTGGTAAAATATTGATAAGGACAATTAGTTGGACTTTGGATAATATGATAATTTCGTTTATTGGCAAATTTTATGGCTATTTTGAGCAAATATTAGGCGGCACAATATTTTCTGATGTTGTAGTTAGAGATATGATGAATAGGGTTTATCTAATTATAGGTGTAATTTTATTATTTAGGCTTGGTATGCTATTAGTTCAATACATAATTAATCCTGCACAAGTAATGGAAGAAAAAGGAGGAGTTAATAGCTTAGTAAAACGTTCGATCATAGGTGTCTGCTTGATAATATTTATTCCAACAATATTTAATGTAGCAAATGATTTGCAAGCCGCTATATTGAAGGATCAAATAATAGAAAAAATAATTATGGATGAACAAACTCTTAAGGCGGTGCAAGAGAAGAGTAATAAATATGGTATGGGTAAAGTAATTGGAATGACCATATTTCAAGGCTTTTGGAATGTTGATAAGAATCAAATTGCAGATAAAAACATAATAAGAGCTTACGAAGAGGCAGAAAAGAAGTACGACCCTAATTTAGTAACAGATGCTGGTTATGATATTTTGACGGAATCTGGTGGTAAGTATGCATTTGATTATTTTCCAATATTGTCTACCGCTGTTTTAGGATATGTGTTGTATTTAATTATAAAGTATTGTATTGACATGGTTTTAAAATCATTTAAACTATTGATCTTACAAGTAATAGCACCGATAACTATTGTTGAATATATAGTTAACGGTGATAGAAATGAGGTTTTTCAAAAATGGCGTAGAGCTGTTGTGGCGAATTATGCTATGTTATTTGTTAGGGTATTTACTATTTGGTTTGTTGCTTTCGTTACAATATTGATGAATCCTGCAGTTACTGGTACTTCAAAAACTTTGCTTAATACACAGGATTATCTACTTAAAGCGATAATCGTGTTAGCATTACTAGCATTCATGATGGATTTACCGAAGATGTTATCAGAAATCTTTGGTTTAGATTTGGAACAAGATACTTCCGTTAAAAATGTTTTAGGCAAAGCTATAGGTGTTGGAGTTGGCGGTCTTGCAATAGGTGGTGCTGTAGCTGGATTTGGTGCAAAAACAGCTCATGGATTTAGTGGTACAACCAAAGCGGGTATTGGTAATTTTGCTAAAAATAAAGGTAAAAATGGTTTTACTCAGGGTATGTTGAATCCAAAGGGTTCTTTAGGAGCTATGATTGGATCTACTAAATTGGGCAGTAAAGCTAGTGGTTTGTTGTCTAAAGTAGGTGCATCGAATGTTGGACAGTTAGCTTCTGAAGTTGGAAAATCTGTCAAGGATGCGCATTTAGATAAAAAACTCGTTAAAGGTGCTGGTGCTGTTGGGGCTGCTATACTTAATTCAAATAAGGCCACTCAAGCCGTATATAGTGGATATAGTGGAGTAGATAAGGCAATAAAAGGTGTGGATGATAAGGAAGAAGCTAAAGCATTAAAGGCAGAAGAAAGGGCTTATAGACAGCATCAAATAGAAGTTACTGATGAAATTAATACTAATACACATGTAATAGTTGGTCAGCAAGCTGTTGCTAATGTTAAACTTGATAATTTAGTAGACAATTCTGAACAAACATTGACTCAAACCGTTAATATTGATCAGAAACTAGGCAATGTTAGTAATAATGTTGAAGCGATTGCTAAAAATACTGAAACTACAGCTCAACAAACAGTTAACATTGATCAGAAACTAGGAACAGTTAGTGGCAACGTTGAAGCAATTGCTCAAAATACTGAGACTGCGGCTCAACATACTGTTAATGTTGATCAAAAATTAGGAAAAATTAGTGGTAAGATTGATACGATTACAGATAATACAGAAATTTCTGCAGAACAATCAATTGATATAAATCAAAAAGTTGGTAACATTAGTGGCGATATAAGTAATATTTCTGATAATACAGAATTAATAGGGGATGCTACTTTAAACATTGAACATAGCATTAAAGATGATGATAAAGAATCATTAAATAGTTAAGAGGAATTAGTGATAATTCTTCTTTTTTTGTGCCTAAAATGTTATAATATTTATAGGTGATTATAATGAAAAGAGTAATATTAATAGATGGTAACAATCTTTTATTTAGAAGTTTTTATGCTACAGCATATACTGGTGCAATTATGAAAAATTCTAAAGGATTTCCTACTAATGCTTTATATGGTTTTATTAATATGATTAATAAAATAATTAATGAAGAACGTCCTGAATATGTAATGATAGCATTTGATAAAGGTAAGACTTTTAGACATGATAAATATCAAGTATATAAAGATGGAAGAAAAGAGACACCTCCTGAGTTAAAGGAACAATTTCCGGTTGCTAAAAAATTAGTAGAAGCTATGGGAATTGCATGTTATGAAATAGATAACTATGAAGCAGATGACATAATTGGTACATTTGCTAAGAAGGTTGATGAAGATCCAGAATATAATGCTACTATAGTAAGTAGTGATAAGGATCTATTACAATTAATTAGTGATGAGGTGGATGTTAAGTTATTAAAACAAACTGGCTTTATCAGAATGGATAAAAATGAGTTCATTAATACCTATGGAGTTGAACCTCCTAGAATGGTTGATTTGAAAGCTTTGATGGGTGACCAATCAGATAATATCCCAGGAGTTAAAGGAATAGGTGAGAAGACTGCTATTAATTTATTAAAGGAATATGGTACTCTTGAAAACTTATACAATAATATTGATACTGTTAAAGGAAAAGTAAAAGATAAACTTATAGAAGATAAAGACAATGCTTTCATGAGTTATGATCTTGCTACTATTTGTAAAGAAGTTCCTATTGATACTAGCTTTGATAAAATTAAATATCAAGGAATAGATGCTTTAAAATATATCGAAATATTAGAAGAATTAGAATTCTATTCTTTATTAAAAAAAGTAAATATAGATAAAGATATGATTAGAGATAATGTTGAACATGATATAGAATATGAAGTTCTTAATAATTTAGATAATGTTACTTTTAATAATAACTATGCAATATATTTAGAAACGTTTGGTTATAATTATCATAAAGATATTCCTATAGGAGTTAGTATTTATGATGGGGTTAAATCATATTATATTCCTTTTGAAGTATTAGAAAAATATCCTAACTTTTTAGAATCAAATGTAGAAAAATATACTTACGACTTAAAAAAATTAATTGTAGTATTATCAAGATATAATATTAAAATTAATAATTTAGTATATGATGCGATGATTGCAGGTTACATATTAAACTTAAATGTTAAAGATGATATTGGTTACTTAATGAATAATAAAGGTTATAAAGTAGATTTCTATTTAGATTCGTTTGGTAATCCTAATAAATTGAAAATGCCTAGCGAAGATATATATATTAAAAATATTGTTAAGAAAGCTAAATTTTTATATGAAACTAAAGATGAAATGTTATCTTCATTAAAGAGTGAAGAAGCATATAGTTTATATAATGATATAGAAATACCTCTAGCATTTGTTCTTGCTGACATGGAAATGACAGGTATTAGAATAGACTGTGAATTTTTAAGAGAAATGGGAAAAGAATTAGAGGCTAAAATAGAAATACTTGAAGATACTATTCATGAATATGCAGGAATAGATTTTAATATTTCTTCACCTAGACAACTTGCTGAAGTATTATTTATTCATTTAGGAATTCCTTATCCTAAAAAGGTAAAGGGAGATGATTATTCAACTAGTAAAGATATATTAGATAAAATAGTTGATGTACATCCAATTATACCTGCTATTATGGAACATAGATTATTATCTAAGCTAAATAATAACTATGTAACAGGACTTTTAAATGAAGTCCATAGTGATGGAAAGATTCATACGATATTTAATCAAACTTTAACTAGAACGGGTAGATTATCTTCATCTAGTCCTAATCTTCAAAATATTCCTATTCGTCAAGAATATGGTAAATGGATTAGAAAAGCTTTTGTTCCAGAAGAAGATTCAGTACTGTTATCAAGTGATTACTCACAGATTGAACTTAGAATTTTTGCTCATATGGCTAAAGCTAAGAACTTAATAGATGCTTTTAAACATGGTAAAGATATTCATTCTAAGACCGCAAGTGATATATTTGGGGTACCTGAATCTATGGTTACTAAAGAAATGCGTCATCAAGCTAAAGCAGTTAACTTTGGAATTTTATATGGTATAAGTAGTTTTGGGCTTGGAGAAGACTTAAATATTGATTATGTTACTGCCAAAAAGTTTATTGAAAACTATTTAGCAAGTTATCCTGAAATTAAAGAATACATGGATGCAGTTATTAAGGATGCATATGACAAAGGATATGTTAAAACTATTATGAATCGTAAACGTAGTATTGAAGAGTTAAATAGTAAAAACTATATGGTTCGAAATAGTGGAGAAAGAATTGCATTAAATACTCCAGTTCAAGGTAGTAGTGCTGATATATTAAAGAAAGCTATGGTAGAAATATATAATGAATTTAATAAAAGAAATTTAAAGAGTAAAATGCTTATTCAAGTACACGATGAACTTGTAATAAATACTTTAAATAATGAAAAAGATGAAGTTGAAGAAATAGTAAAAGATATTATGGAAAATACTTATAAATTAGATGTTCCGTTAAAAGTAGAAATTAGTACAGGTTCTAATTTATATGATGCAAAGTAGGTGAAGTTATGCCCGAATTACCAGAGGTCGAAACAGTAAAGGAAACTTTAAAAAGAAAAATATTAAATAAAACTATAGATAATGTTATTGTACGTTATTCCGGTATTGTTGAAGGAACCAGCATTGATAATTTTGTATCTAAGCTAAAAGGTCAAACGTTTAGAGATATTACAAGAAGAGGTAAGTGGTTAATATTTCATTTAGATGATTACTATTTATTGTCACATTTACGTATGGAAGGTAAATACTTCTTAAAAGATGAAAGTATGGAATTCGGTAAACATGAACATGTTATATTTAAGTTTACCGATCATACTGATTTAAGATATCAAGATACTAGAAAGTTTGGTAGAATGATTTTGGTTGATAAGGACAAATTAAATAGTTCTAGACCTATGTTAGAACTAGGATTAGAACCATGGGATAAAAACTTAACAATAGATTATCTTAAAGATAAATATAAAAATAAAAAATTACCGATTAAAACAGTTATATTAGATCAAAGTATAATTACAGGAATAGGTAATATATATGCTGATGAAATATTATTTTTAAGTAACATTAATCCATTAGTTAGTGCTTCTTCATTAAAAGATAAAGATTTGAAAAAAATTATTTCTAATACTAAAACAGTATTAGAAAAAGCTATTCTAGAAGGTGGTACTACTATTAGAAGTTATACTTCTGATTTGGGAGTTACTGGAAGATTTCAAAATGAACTTTTTGTACATTGTCGTGAAAATGAAAAATGCCAGAAGTGTGGTAGTACTATTTTAAAAACTAGAGTAGGTGGAAGAGGGACTTATTATTGTCCTAAGTGCCAAAAATGAAAAGCATAGATATTATATCTATGCCTTTTTTTCATATAATCCTTCTATACTATATTCTTTTATTTTGCTAGATCTTCTAACTTTACTACTTTGATAGAAGTCTTGCATACTTGTTAAAGTTTTATTTATATTATCATAACTTGTAGTGGATAATTTTTTAACTACCAAGGTATGTGGGTCAGTATCCATTGTATTAAGATACAATTGAAGTAAAAATACTCTAGTTTGGTAACTATCAAAAATACTATTTTGAGCTTTAGCAAAATCTAGACTAGCTACATTAGTACTTAATACTCTATTATCTACATTTAGTAAATAAAACTGTTTTAGTAAAAAGAAATAAATATTATTTTCGCTTATTAGGTTATTAGCAAAAAGAAGCTTAAACGCACCTTCATTTTTTAAAGCAGCTAATAATCTTTCTTCCCCATGAAGTTCTACTAAATTTCTGCATTTATCTTTGAAGCGACGTTCTTGTTCTGTTTCAACTTCCCACTTTATTATATCATTATTGAAATAAGACATTCCTATTACCACCTTTGCGAAGTGTTATTGTATCACAAAAGTATATATAAAGCAAAAAAATTAGTTATTTTCTCTAACTAATTTTTTAAAAGCATTACCTTTTTCTTCAAAATTTTTAAAATATTCATAGCTGGCAGCAGCTGGTGACATTAAGCATATCATGCCTTTCTTAGTAACTAGTTTTGCCTTATCAACAGCTTCTTCCAACGTATCAACTAAGTAAATGTTTTTGTTTGCTTTGGCATCTATTAAGATATTGGCAATTTTATGACCGGTACTAGGCATACATATTAAATTCTCAATGTCTGCTGTTTTTAAGTAATCAATAAATTCATTATAATTTATTCCGCGATCAAGCCCACCAAATATTAAAGTATTTACTTTTTTTAGTGCTTTAATTCCATTAACAGTTGCATCAGGTATTGTTGCTATAGCGTCATTGTAGTAAGTTACATCATTAAATGTTCCAACTAATTCTAGTCTATGTTCTAAAGGGGTAAAGTTGTTAATAGCAGTTGTTGTTTTTGATGCATCTAAATTTAAAATTTCACTTAAAGTAAAGCACATCATTATATTAATTAAATTATGATCACCAATAAGCTTTCTTTCTTTTTTTACATCATATATCTTTTTACTATTAACATAGATGAATTTGTGATCACAATATGTTTCTATATCTTTAGTATCAAAATTAACTCTAAAAATATTGGAACTTGGGTTTAATTTTTTAATTCGTGTATCTAATGCTTCACATCCATTATAGTATATCAATACGTCATCGCTAGTTTGATATCTTGTAATATTAAGTTTAGCGTGATAATAATCTTCTAATCCGTTAGTGTGATCTAAGTGATCTTCATAAAAATTTGTAATAAGAGAAATATGAGGAGAATTAGTTATAAACTCTAATTGATGTGATGACATTTCTACTACTAGTAATGTATCACTTTCAATTTTATCAATATAATCGAAAATAGGCGTTCCTATATTGCCAAGTAAAAAACATTTCTTATTATTAACTTTTAATATTTCATAAATTAATGATGAGGTAGTACTTTTTCCTTTAGTACCAGTAATACCTATAATATTTTTTCTAAAGTATTTTATTAATATTTCAAGTTCAGATGAGATTTTATTTTTAATTTTTGATGTATCAATATCTCTAAAAGATATTCCTGGAGCTTTCATAATTAAGTCATATTCATCTAAATTGTTTAGATAATTTTCACCAGTTATAATAGTTGCATTCTTATCATCTTTTAATAATGATTCGTCTTTTATTTTGTCGTTTTTATCTTTTATTGTTAGATTAATGTTTCCCAAATATTTTCTTATAAAAGAATAGGTTGATTTTCCCTCTTTACCAAATCCTAAAATAACTATTTTTTTATCTTTAAATTCATTAATTATATCATTAATCATTTAAATCATCTCCTTGTGTAATAGGTCAATATACTTAGTAGGAATATTATTTTCTATATTAAAGTGTTCTTCTAAATTATTGGTATAAAGTTTATAGTTATCTTTATAAAACCTTAATAGGTAAGGAAGCTTTTCGTTTTTTTCTTCTAATCTAAGAATTGTCTTACTACAAGCAAATCTTACCTCATCATATGTTCCTACACATTCAAATGGTTTATTTTTAGCATCTCCTAAGAGTTCTTTAAATGTTTCTAACATATCTTCTTTGTCTAATAAATTAGTTGAAAATATATTTTGTAACGTATTAGTATCAATATATGGGCTTAGTATAATATATATAAATAAACACTTAGAACAATTGCAACACCAGTTAGTTCCTGTTTTTTTACTGCTTAAATTGCAACTTCTAAAAATGTTATAGTATTTAGGATATTTACTAAATATTTTAGCTATTTCAATTTCTAAAAGAGGTCTTAACAAACTAAAGTATTCTGTTTCTTTATTGAAATATTTATTGGTATAAATTCTAAAATCATTTTCAAATTCTAAGCTTTTAGAGTATTGATGGTTAACGTTTGTTCCTTTGACATTTCCTTCATTACTACTGTCTTCATTTGATACAATAATATATTTTTTGTTATTAAGATAAGCCATTATATATGCTGCAAAAGCTAATTGTGATGATAATGGAACATGGCCATTTAAAAATCCTTCTTTATTTAGTTTAAGTAGGGTACTATCAATTTCGGATGTTAATATAACGATATCATCATCAGTATATCCTGCTTGATATATGGAATTATATGATGGCATGTTTTTTGGATAAATATTTCTTTCAAAAAGAAAACATAGATTATTATTTTGTTCTTCTTTTAAAATTTCCATTGATACAATAGAATCCTTTCCACCACCAACTAGTATTAAATTGCCGCTAGGATTTAATTTAGGTATATTATGTTCTTTTTTATTACTCTTAACTAAAAAGTTAGTAAACTCATCATAAGATAGGTCAATTTCATTACGATAAAAATATTCACTTAATCCATTAAAGATTAATTTTTTAAAGAAAGATATTTGATCTTCATTTATGTAATCTGCCTCGATAACAATTTCCTTTGGACAACTTAATTTAAAATAATTAATAATATTTACTAATCCAAAATTAAAAAATAAATAATTTAAGTAGTCTTCATCAATATCTTTGACCTTAATATATTCTTTATCAATATAAATACTAGGAGTAAAAGTATATTCACCAAGCATATATGTATATTTTACTTGGACGTTGGTATCATTATTTATAACTTCGTAGCTTTTATATATTAACTTATTATATTTTCCTCTTAGTTCTTTGTAATTTGTCATAATTCCTCCTAATAAAAGGTATTCATTTATATATTTAATTATATCATGAATGTAAACTTATATTAACTGAAATGACAAATAGTTGACATATTATTTAAAATGATAGTAAAATAATCTTATGATAAGGGGTCGATGAACATGGGTGATAAGAATACCAAAAATGTAGTAATTGTTATGTTGCTTACTATTATTGTGGTAATGGTAACAGCTGTAGTGGTTTTAGCTCATAATAATGATATTTATAAACCAAAGCCAGAATATGGTAGATGGAATGTAGTATTTACAAGTATTGCTGAAGGTGAAAAAACTGGTAATGCTAAGAGCTTGTACTATCCTTATTACACAGCAACTTATGCTTCATTTTATGCAACTTTTGTAGCACCAGGGGACTCAATAGAATATGATGTTCAAATATCCAACTTAGGAAATATTGATTCTAGATTAAGTGATATTGTTTATGTAACTAATCCGTATAAGGATGCGATTAAATACGAGATAGAAGGTATTAATAGAGGTGATATACTAAAAGCTAGAGAGGTGCGTAACATTAAAATAAAAATATCCTATGAGTTAACATCTACTGTAGCATATACTTTTGATAAGTCTATAGCTATATTATTTGATTTTGTCCAAGCTTAGGCAACCAGATGGTTGTCTTTTTTTATGATTTTTATTGACAGTTTTTTACCTGATTATAAGATATTATAAAATAGTGAAAAGTAGTGTCTAGTTTTGAAAAAATATTTCTTAAGTCTTTTGAATTGGTAGAATAATATTGTATACTGTTATAGTGATAAAGTTCGGAGTGCGATAAATATGAGAACAAAAAATAAAATTGTAATAATAATGTGTTGTTTAATATTTGTAATGGTAATAGGATATGCTGCCTTCAGTACAAATTTAAATATTAATGGTACAGCAAATATTGCATCAACTTGGAAAGTAGAATTTACTAATATAGAGGAAGTATCAAAATCAAGTGGAGTAACTGTTAAGACAGCACCAACTGCAAGTGGTACAATGGCAACATTTGATGTAGCATTTACAAGTCCTGGGGACTCAATAGAGTATGATATAACAATAAAAAATAATGGTACATTAGATGCAGTAATTGATAGTATTAAAACAACAGATACTGGAAGTGATGCCATTAAATTTGAAATATCTGGAGTAACAGAGGGAGATACTTTAGCAAAACAAGCAACTACTAAAGTAAAAGTAAAGATATCATATGATTCTAGTGTAACAACACAACCAACATCGTTAAGTAGAACATTAACACTTAACATAATATATGTTCAAAATGTTTCTTATTCAATAATAGATAAACCAACTTCATCAGTAGATGATTCGAGTGATGTAGTGTTTAGGTCAGAAGCAAATGTAGCAAGTTTTGTTAGAGTAGAAGTAGATAATAAAGTAGTAGACCCAGCAAACTACACTGTAACAGAAGGTTCAACTATAATAACTTTAAAGAAGGAATTTCTAGCAACATTAACAACTGGAACACATACTTTATCAATTGTATCTAAAAATGGTACTGCTAGTACTAGTTTTGAAAAGAAAGGTGCTTTAACTTTAACTTCAGCAATATTAAATGACAATAAAGCTCAAGCAGATACAAATATAGATTTTTCAAAGGGTAGTAGTAATACCAATGGTAAAGGATTATATTACACTTCAACAAATACGGAAGATAATAAAGTAACATATTACTTTAGAGGAGATGTTCAGAATAATTATGTTAAATTAAGAAACGAGAAAATAAATGCTTGTACATATGATGGAACTTTAGTTGGATATTATAATCGTGATGATTATAGGACAACTTATGATATAGATGAGGAAACATGTGTAGATTACGAGGTATGTGATTTGCGTAATAGCGATGGCGGTGTAATTGTAGGGATTGATGCTGATGAATGTGAAGAAAGTAAGGGAGGTCTAGCTCCAGGTGAATTTGCAACCTATGGTACAGTTGATGAATTGTGGAGAATAATAAGGATAAATGAAGATGGTAGTGTAAGATTAATAAGACAGAACTTTATATTTGAAAGTTATTTCAATACTTCTGCTAATGACAATGCATATGCAGGATATATGTATGGAACATCAGGAGCATCGGCGTATGCATTAACGCATGCAAATACCAATTCGAGTACAATAAAAAAAGCTTTAGACAATTGGTATAAAACAAATTTAATTAGTTATTCATCACTAATAGCTGACTCTGGTTTTTGTGGAGATAGAAGTTTGTCAGATGGATTGGGATATGGGAAAAATTGGACTAAATATGGTGCGTGGAATAGATTAAGAGATAATAAAGAACCACAGTTTGTATGTCCACAAAATAATGATTTATATACAACAGCAACTTCAACAAAAGGTAATAAAGCACTAACTTATCCAATAGGGTTAATAACAGCTGATGAAGTAGCTCATGCAGGTGGTGTACATCATTTGAGTAATAATAATTATTATTTGTCAAACTGGCCTTATTTTTGGACAATGTCACCGGCCTTTATTTTAGGAGATCAAAAAGTTGCAATGTTTGTCAATGCTTCAAATGGGCAAATGGATAGCATATATGTAAATTATTATAGTACAGATGCTAATGTTGTTGCTAATCCTGTTATCAATATTAAATCGACGGTTGCAATAACTGGCGGTGATGGGACAAAAAATAATCCATACGTCATTAAAACAAATTAATACATTAAAAAAGATTAAACTATTAAATGTTGATAGCTTAATCTTTCTTTTTATTTACAAGTATATGTTTCTCCTTCTTCATAATCTTTTGCAATACTTTCTTTAGTCATTGTACTAGCTTCTTCTTTGTTGTTTTCATGATTTAAATCAGCTTCTTTACTTACAGTAAGTACATTATCTTTTACTGATGCTTTACAATTGATATATCCATATTCTTTACCGCTTTCACAACCTTCTAGATATTTACTTTTTTCTTCGTTCATATCTACATCTTTAGTATAAGTATAAGTTGCAATTTCATAGTATTCTAGTAATTTGTCTCCTTCTTTGTTAAAGTCATAAATTTTAGTTATTGTAACTTCACCATTACCATTATACATTTTTTCTGTTCTTGTACATTCAAACTTATTAGTATAATCTTTCTTTATAATATCTTCATCTTTTGTTAGCTCTTTACCACCACATCCAGTTAGTAGTAGAGCTACACCCATTAATAATAAACCTTTTTTCATTATATTCTCCTTATATTTATATAACTAAATTATATTATTATTAATGCATTTTTACAAGGAAATGTTGAATACAAAAATGATTTTTAGTATAATAGTAATCAGTTTGGAGGTATATATGAATAATCAAAATATTTTCAATGAAATAAGAGAAAAAATTGATATAGTTGATTTAATCGGTGAATATGTACCTCTTGTTCAAAAAGGCCGTAATTACTTTGGGGTATGTCCATTTCATAATGATACTAATCCATCAATGAGTGTTTCTCGTGAAAAACAAATATACAAGTGCTTTTCTTGTGGTGCTAGTGGTAATATCTTTACGTTTGTAAAAGATTATGAACATGTAGATATGAGAGATGCTTTAGAGATACTTGCAAATAAAGCAGGAGTAACACTAAGGAACAATAATATAGCTAGAAAAACCACTAAATATGATAAATTTTATGAAATATATGACCTTGCTAATAAGTTTTATCAAAATAATATAAATACTAAGGAAGGTATTAATGCTAAAGAGTATTTAAAAAATAGAAATATTAATGAAGATATTATTAAAGAATTTGAAATAGGTCTATCTCTTGATAGTATGGATTCACTTACTAAATTATTAACTAAAAAGGGATATGATGACTTAACTTTAGATAAACTAGGACTTTCTAGTAATAATCATGACTTATTTATTAATCGAATAATGGTTCCTATCCAAGATATGAATGGTAGAGTAGTAGCGTTTTCTGGACGTGTTTATAATAAGAAGAGTGACCATAAATATGTAAATACTAAAGAAACTGAAATATTTAAAAAAGGTACTATTCTTTATAATTATCATAGAGCTAAGGAAGAAGCACGTCGTAATAAATATGTAATTATAATGGAAGGCTATATGGACGTATTTAGAGCATCATCGGTGGGATTTAAAAACGTTGTAGCAATAATGGGAACAGCTTTAACGATAGATCAAACTAATTTGGTTAAAAAATTATCTAATAATGTCTATTTATGTTTAGATGGTGATAATCCCGGCCAAAAGGCTATGTTATCAGTTGGTGCTGAGCTTGAAAAAGCAGGAGTTAATGTAAAAATAGTACTTCTTACGAATGATGAGGATCCTGATACATATATATTAAAGTATGGAAAAGAAAAATTTAGTAATTTAATTGATAGTGCTATTAGTTTCAGTGATTTTAAGTTACAAGTATTAAAAAAAGGAGTTAACTTTAATAGTGATTTAGAATTATCACATTATGTTGACTCTGTAATTAAGGAAGCTAGTTTAATTGATGACGAGATAAGAAGGGAAATAATACTAAAAAAACTTGCATTAGAAGTGAATTTGAGTTATAATACCCTAGAAAAAAGGTTGAATGAGTATTTAGAAAAAAGAAAGCCAAAAGATGTAATCATAAAAGAAGTTGTGCCAACTAATAAATTATCTAGATATGATAAAGCAGTTTATGGAATGATTTATGCTACTTTGATGGATAAGAAATATTTAAAAAGATTTGAAGATGAATCACTATATTTTGTTAATCAAAAAGCTAGATACTTATTGATGGAAATTGAATATTATTATAAGAAATTTGGTAACATACAAATAGCGGACTTTTATACTTATTTAATGGATAAAGAGGAACTCTTAGAACTATATAATAATATTATTAACTATGTTGATAGTAATAGTATTAGCGATGAAGCAGTTACTGATTTTATGAATGTCATTAGGTCATATAATATGAGGCTAGAGATTAAACGCCTAACTGATAAGTTGAGAAATGAGACGGATGAGTTGGAAAAATCAAAAATTGCTGAGGAGATTAGGTTACTAAGAATAGGGGAGTGAATACAGTGGTCGGAGAAATAAAAACAATAGAAGATAGAAAAAAATCTTTATTAAAGTTTGGAAAAGAAAACGGATATGTCACTTATGAAAAATTAGCAGAAGAATTAAAAGGATTAGATGTTGATAGTGATACACTAGATGATATCTATAATATGTTAGTAGAAAATAATATTGAGATTATGTCTGATACAACAGATAATAGTGAAGAAGATGAAGATCCTTCTAATTTAGTAGTAGAAGATTTGACCTTAACTAAAGATATTAAAATTAATGATCCAGTACGTATGTACTTAAAAGAAATCGGTCGTATTAACTTACTTACAACTGATGAAGAATTTGAATATGCTCGCCTTGCTGAACAAGGCGATGAATACGCTAAAAAGATGCTAGCAGAATCTAACTTACGTTTAGTAGTATCTATTGCTAAAAGGTATGTAGGTCGTGGTATGTTATTCTTAGACTTGATTCAAGAAGGTAATATTGGACTTATGAAAGCTGTAGATAAATATGATCCTGATAAAGGATTTAAGTTTTCTACTTATGCAACATGGTGGATACGTCAAGCAATAACAAGAGCTATAGCAGACCAAGCAAGAACAATACGTGTTCCTGTTCATATGGTTGAAACTATTAATAAACTTGCAAGGGCACAACGTCAATTAACTCAAGAATTGAATCGTGAACCAACCGAAGAAGAACTTGCAAAAAAATTAAATATAACAGTAGATAAAGTAAGAGAAGTATATAAAATATCTCAAGATCCTGTATCTCTTGAAACACCTATTGGTGAAGAGGATGATTCTCATTTAGGAGATTTCATTAAGGATGAGAGAACAATGTCTCCAGAAGAGTATGCAACTGTAGAAATGTTAAAAGAAGAATTAGCAAATGTTTTATTAACTTTAACAGATAGAGAAGAAAAAGTATTACGTCTTCGTTTTGGACTTGATGATGGACAATGCAGAACACTTGAAGAAGTTGGACAGATTTTTGGTGTAACTAGAGAAAGAATTCGTCAAATTGAAGCTAAAGCGCTAAGAAAATTAAGACATCCATCAAGATCTAGAAAATTAAAAGACTTCTTAATAGATTAATGAAATTAAGTAAAAGACTTATATCTATAAGTAATTTTATAGATGATAATAGTAAAGTAATAGATGTCGGGTGTGATCATGCACTTTTAGACATCTATTTATTTAAGAATAAAAAAAACATTTCGCTAATAGCATCGGATGTTAGAAGTGGTCCTTTAAAACAAGCTAAACGTAATATTGATAAGTATAATTGTGATATTAAAGTAAAATTAGGATATGGCATTTCTACTATTGAAAGTGATGTTGATACTGTAGTTATTGCTGGTATGGGTGGAGATACTATTGTTGATATCTTAAATAATGATAGTAATTTATTAGTTAATGTAGAAAAAATGGTTCTTTCTCCTCAAAGTGAATGGATGAAAGTTAGAAAAGTTATTTCTTCTTTAGGATTTTATATTAGTAATGAAATACTAGTTGAAGATAGTGATAAGTATTATTTAATAATTGTAGCTAAAAAGGGGCATAAGGATTATAATGATTTAGAATTAGAATATGGTCCTCTTCTATTAAAAAATAAATCTTTAGAATATTTATCTTATTACAAAAAAGTTTTAGCTGAAGAAAGAAAGGTATTAAAAAAGATTCCTAAAGAAAAAATAGAAGAATATAAGAATAAAGAAAAAGAAATAAATATATTAAAAAACATGATTAATGAGTAATAGTCATGCTTTTTTATTGAATAGAAAATAATTTAATGATATATTTTTATCGGTGATATAATGCAAGTAAAAAGAGTAGTTACTGGTGATTTATTAGAGAATTGTTATATTTTAATTAATAATAACAAATGCTTAGTAATTGATCCAGGAGATGATTATTTTAAAATAAAAAAAGAGTTGGGCTCTTTAAAAATAGAAGGAGTTCTTTTAACACATAAACATTTTGATCATATAGGGGCATTAACTGAATTATTACAAGACTATAATACTTTGGTTTATTCTAAAGATAATTTAAAAGAAGGTGTAATTAATATAGACTTTTTTAAATTTGAAGTTATATATACTCCTGGACATACTATGGACTCTGTAACTTATTATTTTGAAAGTGATAAAACAATGTTTACTGGTGACTTTTTATTTAAGGATAATATTGGCAGATGTGATTTACCAACTGGGGATTTTGATATGATGAAGATGTCTTTGTCTAAGATTAAAAAGTATCCTTGTGATACAATTATTTATCCTGGACATAAAGAGAGTTCTACTTTAGATTATGAATTTAATAACAATTATTATTTATTTACGAACTAGAAAAATTATGATATAGTTATCTATATGATAAAGAGGTGTTAAGATGTATATTGATGTGATAGTATTATTAGTTTTATTAGGTGTAGTTATATTCTTGTTTAGAAAGTTTTCTAGTTTTGTTTATGCTGTTGCAATAATAGATATATTTTTAAGAATTTTAACTTTTATCAGAGATAATAGTGTTCCGGAATTAAAAAGTTTAATTGGAAAATATTTTCCAGAATCTATTGCAGGTATTATAGGGCATTATTCTAGTGGAATATTTTATACATTATTAATGTGGGCATATGTAATAATATTTGCAATATTCTTAGGATATATAACTAAATACTTTATAAAGAAAAGAAAATAATAGCAACTGCTATTATTTTTTTGTACTTTTTTCTAAATATGGATTGTATAATCCGTAATAATCATCTCTTATCCATTTATAGCCACAGCTAGCGGCAGTTCTAATACTAGGTGTATTATCGTGAGCAATTTTTACTTTTATACATTCTATTTTATTATAATTTTGAAATAAATAATCACTTACATCTTCTAAAGTTCTTTTTCCATAATGTTGTCCTCTTAAATCTTTATCAATTGCAGCTCTTAAATATACACATTTTTCTTCAGTACTAAATTGACCTATTTCTACAAAGCCTACTAATGTATCTTCATCTGAAATGAAAAAACCTTTTCCTAGTATTCCATCTTCACTATCTTTTGTTAATTGAGGAAGCATTCCGTTAAATCTGTTAGTAATAGAAGTATCACTAACCAGTTTTTTTAAAAATAATAAATGCTTTTTATTTTCTTTATCAAATGTCCTTAAAGATAAAGTATTTAATTTTATATCTTCCATAATATCACCACAAATATATTAACATATTCTTTTATTAATATAAAGAATAATGTTATTGTACATTTGTTTGCAATGTGTTATAATCTTATGTGAGGGTGAAGAGAATGTACGATTATATTATAGGTAAAATTACAGGTGTTTATAGTACACACATAGTTCTTGAATGTTATGGGATAGGTTATGCTATTAATACTCCTAATCCTTATTCATTTCAAGAAGGTAATGAATATAAAGTTTATTTATATCAACAAGTAAAAGAAGACGAGTTATCATTATATGGATTTAAAACAGTAGAAGAAAAAGAAATGTTTTTAAAACTTATTAGTGTTAAGGGATTAGGTCCTAAAATGACACTTCCTATTTTAGCAACAGGATCAGTTGCTGGTGTATGTGATGCTATAGAAAGAGAAAATCTATTGTATTTAAGAAAGTTTCCAAAAATTGGTGATAAACTTGCTAAACAAATAATTCTTGACTTAAAAGGCAAATTAGGTAATGTATCAACATTAGAATTAAAAGATAATAGTTATGAAGAATTAATTGAAGTATTAAAAGGCTTAGGTTATAAAGAAAAAGAATTTAAAGCTATTATACCTAAAGTTAATAGTGAATTATCAATAGAAGAGCAAGTAAAAGAGGCTTTAAAATTATTGCTTAAATAAGAGGTGATAGTATGAGTGAAAATAAAATATTAACTGGGGAAGAGCTTAAAGAAGATATATATGAAGAAAGCATTCGTCCTAGTTTATTTAAAGATTATATAGGACAAAGCGATGTCAAAGAAAATATTAAAGTTTTTGTAGAAGCTGCTAAAATGCGTGAGGAAAGCTTGGACCATGTTTTATTATATGGACCTCCTGGATTAGGTAAAACAACCCTTGCTTATATAATTGCTAATGAACTTGGTACCAATATTAAAACGGCCAGTGGACCATCCATTGAAAAAGCAGGAGATTTAGCAGCAATATTATCTTCGCTTGAACCTGGGGATGTATTATTTATTGACGAAATACATAGAATGCCATCATATATAGAAGAAATATTATATCCTGCTATGGAAGATTTTACACTAGATATTATAGTTGGTGGAGAAGGGAATAGTAGGAATATTAAAATTAATCTACCGCCATTTACTTTAGTTGGAGCAACTACAAGAGCAGGCGATCTAACAAGCCCTTTAAGAGATCGTTTTGGGATTATTTCAAAACTTCAATATTATACTGATGATGAACTATTTAGTATTATTAAAAGAACAGCAAAAGTTTTAGGAGTTGAAATAGAAGATGATGCGGCATTAGAACTTGCTAGTAGAAGTAGGGGAACTCCTAGAATTGCTAATAGACTTTTAAAACGTGTACGTGATTTTTCACTAGTAAAAGGTAACGGAGTTATTGACTTAGAAATTACTAAGATGGCTTTGGATAAGTTAAAAGTTGATAAGATTGGTCTTGATGAAACTGACTATTTACTACTTAAAACCATCGCATTAAAATTTAATGGAGGTCCAGTTGGAATTGAATCCCTTGCTAGTATAATAGGTGAAGAAGTATCAACTCTTGAAGATGTTTGTGAACCATTCCTATTACAAAGAGGACTACTTAAGAGAACACCTAGAGGAAGAATGCTTACTGATTTAGGATATAAACATCTTAATATGAATAAACAAGGTACTTTGTTTGATTGGAGTGAATAAAATGGCAAGAAAGTTTTTATTTTCTAATCCTAATATGAGCTATGGTGATTATTTAGAAACTGTTAAAGAAAATTCTAAAGATGGCAGTATTATTTTTGCTTCAAAAGAGTGTGCTGAATTAGGACTTTTATCTCTTGCTAAATTGGATGATGAAGAAAAGATTAAGAGAATTATGGATTTTTCTTTATTTGTAGATAGAGAATATAATAGTCCTCCTGGGAATAATGCTAGTCACAAATTGGCTTATATTTTTAGTGGTGTTAATATGATTTGTAATTATTCTAGTTATGTTGAGGGACTAAATAATAATGAATTGAGTTTACTTACATTTTTCTCTTATGTTGTAGATGATTGCTATATGAAGGATCACTTAATGCTTTTTGCGTCACCCGATCTATTAGATTCTGTGTTAGAAAAAACACCAAAAAGAAGTGAACAAGCATCTATTTTAGGCATAATAGAAGATAAATATTTTGAATTTGATATTGACACACATAACGAATCTGAGTTTAATAGGTTTAAGCAAACAAGTATAGATTTTGTTAGAAATAATTCTACCGAAGAACTTTTAAGTCACGTTCAAACTTATAATGATAGAATAGATAAATTAGCAAGCGAAGGAATATATTTCTAGTTAGGAGTTATTATGAAATTAGAAGATTTTGATTATGATTTACCAGAAGAGTTGATTGCACAAACCCCATTGAAGGAAAGAGATTCTTCTAAATTATTAGTTTTAGATAAAGATACAGGTGAAGTGAGTCATCATCATTTTAAAGATATAATTAATTATTTGGATCGTGGTGATGCATTAGTTATTAATGATACAAAAGTAATACCTGCAAGAATTATTGGTGAAAAAGAAGATACTAAGGCAGTTATTGAATTGCTTTTATTAAAAAATATAGAAGGCGACACTTGGGAATGTTTAGCACGACCTGCTAAAAGAGTAAAAGAAGGAACTATTATTAGTTTTGGTAATGGAAAGTTAAGAGCTAAATGTACTTTTATTGGTGAGGATGGAATAAGACATGTTAACCTTATTTATGATGGTATTTTATATGAATTATTAGATGAATTAGGAACTATGCCACTACCGCCTTACATTCACGAACAACTAGAAGATCAAAGTAGATATCAGACAGTGTATGCAAGATTAGAAGGAAGTGCAGCAGCTCCTACCGCAGGGCTTCATTTTACTAAAGAATTATTAGATGAAATTAAAGCTAAGGGCGTAAATATTGTTCCAGTAACACTACATGTTGGATTAGGTACTTTTAGACCTGTTAATGTTACTGATGTAGAAAAACATAAAATGCACAGTGAATTTTATTCTTTAAGTCAAAGTACAGTTGATATATTGAATAAAACTAAAGAAAATAACAAGAAAATAGTAGTAGTTGGTACTACTTCAGTAAGAGTATTAGAAACTGTTATGACAAAGTATGGCGAATTAAGAGAATGTAGTGGTTGGACAGATATTTTTATCTATCCAGGATATAAATTCAAAATAGTAGATAACTTAATTACAAACTTCCATTTACCAAAGTCTACTTTGATTATGCTAATTAGCGCTTTAGCTGGACGTGATCATGTTTTAAGAGCATACAATGAAGCAGTAAAAAACAAATATCGTTTTTTCTCTTTTGGAGATAGTATGTTTATTAAAAGTAGTAACAAATAATATTAATATATTTTAATTTTCTTCATATTATTTACTGGTGATATTATGAAGAAATTAATAGTAGTAATGATTATATTTGTAGTTATTACTTTTTTTATTATTGAAAATAAAAAAGAATCATCAAAAGATGAAGCAACGCTTTCATATAATTTAAAAGATGAAAAAAGGGCAATCTTTATCTCTTACATAGAACTTCAAGAATATTTAAAAGAAAAAGATATCGAAGAAGGAAAAAACGCTATCAAAGAGATGGTAAATAATCTTTATAACGATAACTTTAACATGATAATTTTGCATGTTAGACCTTTTTCGGATGCAGTATATAAATCAAGTATTTTTCCTTATAGTAAAGTAATTTCTAAAGCTGAAGGAAAAGATCCAGGGTACGACGTATTAGAAGTCTTTATAAATGAGGCACACAAAAAGAATATGCAACTACATGCTTGGGTAAACCCTTATAGAATAAGAAATACCACAGATACTAGTGATATTTCAAAAGATAATCCTGCTTATAAATATTTAGATACTAATAATGTTAAGGTAATTGAAAATAAAGGAATTTTTTATAATCCAGCAAGTGATGTTGTGACTGAACTTATAATAGATGGAATAAAAGAGATAGTAAGTAATTATAATGTTGATGGAATTCATTTTGATGATTATTTTTATCCGGATGATACAATCGATTTAGAAAATTATCAAGAATATATTGATAATGGTGGAATGTTATCCTTAAGTGATTATAGGCTTAATAATACTTCTAATATGATAAAGAAAGTATATGAAACAATTAAAAAAGTTAATAAGAATATTACATTTGGAATATCTCCTGAAGGAAATATTAATAATAATTATGATAGTAATTATATAGATACTAAAAAAATATTAAGCGAAGAAGGTTATATTGATTATATAATGCCACAAATATATTTTGGATTTTCTAATGAATTAATGCCATTTATGGATGTTATTAATATGTGGAACTCTTTGATTAAAGTAAAAAGTGTTAAATTAATGCCTGCTTTAGCTTTTTATAAAGCTGGTATTAGTGATACTTTTGCTAAAAGTGGTGAAGATGAATGGATTTGTAATAATGATATTATAAAAAAGCAAGTATTAACTAGTAGAAATGTAAGTAATTATTCTGGTTATTCTTTATTTAGATATAGTTACTTATATAATGATAATTATAAAACTGATGCAGTTTCTAATGAATATAATAACTATCTTTCAATTGTAAAATAAAAAAGCTTTGCAAAAATATTTGCAAGGCTTTTTAGTAGTAATAATAGTTTTCAGTATATGATGGATAATTATTAGGGGCATAATAAGGCATTGGCAGAGGGTAAGGATATGGTGCAGGATAATTAGGTCCAAATCCACCTGGCCTTGATAAAATTCCTCCAGTAATTCCACCTAAAATAAAAGGCACAGCAAATCCACCACCAAAGAATCTATCACCGTTATTTCTAATATTTCTAAAGCCACCTCTAGGCATATTCATACGATATTGGGGCATAATATTATTTGAATACATAAAACACTTATTCCTCCTTCAGAGTATTTTATGTGTAAAATAAGATAAGGGTGATAATATGGAAGAAAAACAAGAAAAATTAGCAGATACAATAGTTAATTATTCATTACATGTAAATGAAAACGATAAAGTACTAATAACGTATCAAAGTATTGAATCAAAAAGCTTTGTTGAAAAATTAATTAAAAAAATATTTTTAAGAGGAGGTATACCTTTTACTAATTATGTAGATCCTTTTATTAGTAATTTATTAAAAGAAAACTCTACATCAAATAGAATTGATTTAATAAAAGAATATCAAAAATTTGAACTTGATCATTTTGATTCATTTATAAATATAAAATATAATTTAAATGATTATGAATCTGGTAGTATCCCTAAAAAGATAAGAGATGAGATTAGTTTTAAAACTTATGAAATACATAATAAATTAGTTAATGAAAGAAAATGGGTATTATTAAATTATCCAAGTTATGTAGATAGTTATAAGGCTAAAATGAAATATGAAGACTTTTTAAATTATAGTTTTGATGTTATGAATGTTGACTATAGTAAAATGAGCAAGGATATTGAACCATTAAAAAAACTAATGGATAAGACTAAGAAGGTTAGAATAATAGGTAAGGGAACTGATATTACTTTTTCTATTAAAGGAATGAAAAGTATTCCTTGTACCGGTGAATCTAATATTCCAGATGGTGAAATATTTACTTGCCCTGTAAGAGATAGTGTTAATGGAGTAATAAAGTATAATACTACTAGTACTTATAATGGGGAAGTATTTAGTAACATTAGACTTGAATTTATAAATGGTAAAATAATAGATGCAACGTGTGATGATGAGTCTAAGAATGAAAAATTAAATAAAATATTTGATACTGATGAAGGTAGTAGATATGTTGGTGAGTTTTCTTTAGGATTAAATCCTAAGATTTTAATACCTATGGGTGATATTTTATTTGATGAAAAAATCTTCGGAAGTATTCATTTTACTCCTGGTGCGGCATATAAAGAATGCTATAACGGAAATGATTCTAATATTCATTGGGATTTAGTTTTGATTCAAAGAACGGAATACGGTGGGGGAGAAATATATTTTGACGATGTATTAATAAGAAAAGATGGATTGTTTGTTCTACCAGAACTACGTCATTTAAATTATTATTTAGATACTGTAAAGTAAGTTTTTAACTTACTTTTTTTCTTGATGAAATAGAAATTTAATAGTATACTATACTTGTATAATAATGGAGGCCTGTTATGTATAGTAGCAAGAAAAAAGTTGTAATAATAGTAATGTGCGTTATGATGATATTTATGGCTATTGGATATGCTGTACTATCAACAAATTTAAATATAAAAGGTACAAGTAATCTTACAGGTACTTGGGGTATTAGAATTGATTCAATTACTAGTACTGCTACAGGTAGAGCTTATAATATTACCGATCCTACATATACTGATACTAATATGACATTTAATGTAGGAGTAAAGGAACCAGGAGATAAGATGACTTTTGAAGTTGTACTTAAGAACTATGGTTCTATCGGAGCGATATTAGATGATATTGAAGCTAGTAGTAGTGGTAGTCCTTCAATTAATTATAGTATTAGTGGTATTAAAAAAGGTGATAAATTAAGTGGATATGCTAGTACTACTCTTACTATAGTAACAGAGTTTGATATTAATGCAACAGAACTACCTACAGCAACTAATAAAACATTAAATATTAAATTATCATTTATTCAAGATGATGGTCAAACTATAACAGGAGATGACCCAACTATTGATGAGAAAGTTGTTAAGGTTTATGGAAAACCTGGTACTGTAGGAGCGGATATGCAAATAGGTAATGAACACTTCTATGTAGTATCAACTGATTCTACTAAAGTTGTTGCTTTAGCTAAATATGGTTTGGATATAGTTACAAAAGATCCTGATGCGACTTACAAAGGAACAGGAAGGCAGGATAAAAAAATATTAACTTATTCAGAAGATGGGGTATTATATGGTACACTTGCATTTACAAGTGATGATTTCTCGGCTTGTTCTAGTTATTGTACAAGTTATCCATGTGATGCTTTTACTAGTTGCTCCGCTACATACACACCAGTTATGAATTATAAAACTTATTTAGAGAGTTTAGGTGCTAAAATATCAAAAGCTAGATTAATAACTTATGATGAATTAATTAATTTAGGCTGTACTGGCGATGTTGATAATAGTGGTAATTGTTCAAACGCACCATTTTGGACTCATGATATTTCATATTGGGCAGGTACTTCTGGCAGTGAATATAGAGTATGGGCAGTAAATGCTTCATATAACATGTTTGTTAATGATGATTATGATGATAATCCTAGTGCACCTGGTACAACTTATGGAATTCGTCCAGTAATAGAAGTATTGAAGTCAAATATTGATTATATAGACTTGAAACCTAAAGCAAATGGGGACGTTACAAAAGTTGGTACTGATATTCAAATAGGTGATGAACATTTCTATGTAATATCTAGTGACTCATCTAAAGTAGTTGCTTTAGCTAAATATAATTTGGATATAAATAATGCACTTAATGTGTATAAAGGTAGCGGAATACAGGATGAACACGTAAGAGGTGCTGACTCTGATTCTACTACTACTGATTATGGCACTATAGCTTTTTCAACTACTAATTATTGGACTAGTACTTGTTCAAGTTATCCTTGTTATGTATATAATAGTAATTCTAACTTATATACACATGTTGAAGCATATAAGTCATATTTAAAAAATTTAGGTGTTTCAGTCACTAATGCTAGATTAATAAAAGCGGAAGAATTAACTGCATTGGGTTGTACAATTACTGGTGGATATATGAATTGTCAAAACAGTTCATACAATTGGATATATGAAACAGCTTATTGGGCAGGTACGGCAGCAGAAAGTACTTTGTTAATAAATTCTAATCGCATTGGAAATTCTATCGTAGGAAGCTATACACATACTAATTATCTCGGCGTTCGTCCAATAATAGAGATACCTAGATCTGAATTCTCATAAAATATAGGATATAGAAATATATCCTTTTTATTTTGTATATCGAAATATTGTGTGGTATAATTAACTTACAATAGGAAGTGATGCTATGAAGATACTTAGATATATTGATAAGTGGTTATTATTAATTACTACTATTTTATTTGTAATAGGACTAGTTATGGTATTTTCTGCATCTAATGTAGCTTCTTTTATGAGATATAAAGCAAGTCCTTATCATTTTATAATAAGACAATCTATATTCTTACTAGTAGGAATTATTATCTCGTTAATTGCTATTAGATTTTCTACTAAAGTATATGGGTTTGTTTCTTGGCCAGGACTTATTGCTATTACAATAGTTTTAGCTTTAGTTTTAGCTTATGGTAAAATAGCTGGTGGTGCTTCTTCTTGGATTCAATTAGGTCCTTTTAGATTTCAACCTAGTGAATTTGCTAAAGTTATTATGATAGCTTGGATGGCAAGTTTTTATGATATAAATAAAAATAGTTTAAATAGATATTCAACAGCTTTATTTCCACTACTTATATGTGGTATTATTGTGGTTTTATTAATGCTAGAACCGGACTTAGGTACTGCTATAATATTTGCGGGAATTGTAGCTTTTATATTTATGATTGTACCGATAGATTTAAAAATAAAAGTGCGAACTGTTTTGATTGTATTAGTAATTGGTCTTTTAGGTGTTGCTATTTTAATTGGTAATGGTAAAAATTTATTTTTCCATCACCAAATTCAAAGGTTAGATTTTTCAAACCCTTGTAGTGAATCTAAATTCTATAAAGAAGGTAATCAGGTTTGTAATGGGTATATTGCTATAAACAATGGAGGACTTTTTGGAAAAGGACTGGGTAATAGTACTCAAAAATATTTGTATTTACCTGATTCACACACAGACTTCATTTTTCCAATTGTTGTTGAAGAATTAGGACTGTTATTTGGAGCCTTTGTAATTTTATTATATATATTCTTGTTAGCTCGTATTTTTATAATAGCTCATAATAGTACTAATAATAGAAATGCTATCATGTGTTATGGTGTTGCTTTTTATATTTTCTTACATGTTGTAGTTAACTTAATGGGTGTTCTTGGAATGATGCCAATGACAGGAGTACCGCTTCCATTCTTAAGTTATGGAGGAAGTTTTACTATATGTTTGATTGTAGCTCTTACTATGGTTCAAAGAGTAGCAATAGAAAATAATACAAAAAATCTTTCAAAAAATAAAGGATAATTTAAAGAAAAAGATAATAATCTCCTTAGGGAGGTTTTTTTAATGATTTTAGATAAAGTAAAAGGTTTTGTTTATGAATACAAAATTAATATAGTTTTATGGGGAGTATTGCTTTTAATAATAATATTATCTAATGCTGGTATTTATTATTGCTTAGCGAAAGAAATTAAAAATATTGATATTTCTAGTAAAGTTGAAGTTGATAGTGAAAAGACGGTGGAAGACTCTAATAATGAAGTTAAATATTATAAGTTTGATATTAAAGGTGCTGTTGTTAATCCAGGTGTTTATAAGATAGAAGAATCGGCTAGAATAATTGACGCTATTAATATGGCAGGAGGACTGTTAGAAAATGCTGATACAAGTGTAAATAATTTAAGTAGATTTATCAAAGATGAAATGGTTATTATTATATATACCAAAGATGAAGTATTAAATTTTAGTAAAGTTATAGAAAAAGAAATTAAAGGAAATGATACTTGCAAGAAAAATAACGATGTAATACCTAATGATAGTTGTATTAATAATAATCAAAAGAAAGAAAACAATAATGATATAGATAAAAAGATATCAATAAATACAGCAGATTTAGATTTAATGATAACTTTACCAGGAATAGGTGAGGAAAAAGCTAAAACCATTATTGCATATCGTAATGAGCATGGCTTATTTGAAAAAATAGAAGATATTATGAATGTTTCTGGTATTGGAGAGAAACTATTTGAAAAAATTAAAGATTATATTACAGTATAATTGGATTTTTTATATTATTTTTATTAGTGCTATTATCTACTGTGCTATTTATAATTCAGTACCACATTCAAGTAAGTATAATGTTAATGATAATAGTTTTAAAATTGTTATTACTGATATTAATATTTCTGGTAATTATCTAAAAATAATAGGTAGAGGTAAGGAAAAGATACAAGGCGTTTACTTTTTTGAAAATTATACTGAGAAAATTAACTTTATTAAGAAATATAAGATAGGAGATATAGTAGAACTTTATGGCAACTTAGAAATACCTAGTAATAATACTAACTTTAATTTGTTTAATTATAGAAAATACTTGTATTATGAAGGGATTAATTTTAATTTGAAGATAGATTCTTATAAGAAAAATGCTAGTTGTAATAATTTTTTCTATTTGTTAAAGAACGCTATTGATAATAGAATTAATGAAGTAGGTAGTAGTGCTGGTTACATGAAAGCTTTGATATTAGGTGATGATAGTAATATTTCTTCATCTATTGTTAAAACATATCAAAATATTGGTATAAGTCATTTATTTGCAATTTCTGGTATGCATATTTCTATATTTACAGGGATTTTATTATTTTTATTGAAGAAGATAATTCCAAGTGAAAAGATATCATATTTTATTATTATTTTATTTTTACAAATATATATGTTTTTAACTGGTTATTCTTCATCTATTGTAAGAGCTAGTACTGTTTTTACCTTATTATCTTTAAATAAGATGTTTAGGCTTAATATTAAGACGTTTAATGTATTTTTATTTGGAATTTCTCTCATAATTTTTATTAATCCATTTATTGTTTTTAAAATAGGATTCCAATTCTCTACTAGTATCAGTGTAGCACTTATCTTGTTTAGTAATTTAATTAATAATAAAAAAGGATATTTTAAGAAAGCTTTTATTACGTCGATTATATCTTTTTTAGTTAGTTTTCCTATTTGCATTTATAATTTTAATCAAGTTAATGTTTTAAGTATTATATTTAATTTATTTTTTATTCCTTTTATGAGTTTCATATTGTTTCCTTTAACGCTTATAACTTTTTGTTTTCCATTTTTTAATGGATTATTACATTTTTTTATAATGATAATGGAATATATTGCTAGATTATGTAGTAATATTCCTAGCATATTGATTTTTAAAAAGCCTAATATTATTGTAGTAATTATTTACTTCGTTTTGATTTTGAAAATATTAAATAAAAAGAAAATTTGTATTGTTCTTTTTATAGCTTTAGTAATGATCCATTATAATTACAACTATATTTTTAAAAGTAGTTATGTGACTGTGCTTGATGTTGGTCAAGGTGATAGTATTTTATTGCATTCAGATAATAAAACTGTTTTGATTGATACCGGTAGTAAGGTTAGGTATAAGGACGAAGAGTGGAAGAAAAGAGAAATTAGTTCGATTAGTTCTTCGATAACTTTACCTGTTTTAAAATCGTATGGATTAAGAAAAATTGATTATTTAGTGATTTCTCATGGAGATTACGACCATATGGGAGAAGCTATTAATTTAGTAAATAACTTTAAAGTAGAGAAAGTAATCTTTAATTGTGGTGAATTTAATGATTTAGAAAAAGAACTGATTAAAGTATTAGATAAAAAGAAAATAAAATATTATTCATGTATTAAAGAATTAAATATTGATAATAACAAATTATATTTCTTACAAACAAAAGAATATGATAATGAAAATGATAATAGTAATGTTATTTATACAGAACTTAATGGTTATAAATTTATGTTTATGGGAGATGCCGGAGTAGAGAAGGAAAAAGATATTTTGAATAAATACAAAATATCTAATGTAGATGTATTAAAAGTAGGCCACCATGGCTCTAAAACAAGTAGCAGCAAAACCTTTATAAATGAAATTAATCCTAAATATAGTGTTATTAGTGTTGGCAAGAATAATAGGTATGGTCATCCAAATAAAGAGGTGTTAAATAACTTAGAACAATCTAAGATATATAGAACAGATCAAGATGGAAGTATTATGTTTAAAATCAAAAATAACAAATTAAAAATAGAAACTTGTAGTCCATAGAAAGGAGCAAATATGAATTATTATAATGAGATTAAAAACAAATTAATTGATGATGAAGTATATTCGAAAATAAAAGATTATTCAAAAGAAAGACATACTCTTTTAACACATTATGAGGTAGGCAAATTACTATTAGAAGCGGGAAGTAAGTATGGTGATGATATAATTGGTAATTATTCTAATAAGTTAACAGTTGAAGTTGATAAGAAATACAATCCGAGAACTTTAAGAAGAATGAGACAATTGTATCAATTCTTTGAGAAACAAAAATGGTCCCCACTGGGGACCAAATTATCAATTAGTCACATAAGACAATTGTTTAGTTTAACTGATAATAATGAGATAAATTATTATGCTGAACAAATAGAAAAAAGGAATCTTTCAAAAAGACAATTAGAAGAAATAATTAAGAATCGTGAATATGAAAGGTTACCAATTGAAACAAAGAACAAACTTATGAATAGTGAAAAAATTAATGTAAAAGATTTAGTGCCAAATCCTATTTTAATTAGGAATAAAAATAATATAGAAATAATAATTGAAAAGACACTTCATCATCTAATATTAGAAGATATTGAATCATTTATGAAAGACCTTGGGAATTCATTTAGTTTTATTGGTAGCGAATATAAAATCAAAATAGGTGACAGAAATCACTATATTGATTTATTGCTTTTCAATATAAAATACAATTGTTATGTAGTAATTGAATTAAAAGTAACAGAATTTAAAGTAGAATATATATCACAAGTTCAAAAGTATATGAATTATATAGATAAGAATATAAAAGAAATAAGTAATAACAATACAATTGGAATATTGATTTGCAAGAAAGAAAATAAATTTGTGATAGAATATTGTTCAGATGAGAGAATTGCTGTAAGAGAATATGAATTAGTATGAATTGTGTTATAATTGTTGTGGAGAGTGAATAATATGCTAGGAGCAATATATGGTGATATAGTAGGTAGTATATATGAGTATGACCAATTCAAAGAAATTAAAGAAGTTGATCCGGAACGCTTAATATTGACTGATTCATTTTATAGCGACGATACAATTGAGACTGTTGCTGTTATTGATGCAATACTAAATTCAAAAGATTATGAGGGAACATTAAGAAAATATATTTCGGAAAACTTGAATTATACACCAGTTTTTTCTCCTTACTTCAAAAATGCTTTTTCACCTAACACTATTAAGTGGGCAAATGGATTAACATCAGAAAACAGTAATGGTAATGGTGCGATGATGCGTATTTCGCCAGTTGGATATTTATTTGATAATGAAGATGCAATTAGAAAGATGTTGTTGATGGGTGGCGATACAGATACTAATTGCTGCATAGTAGGGGCAGTTGCTGAATCATTATATGGAATAGATGACAGAAGGAAGAATGACGTAATGAAAAAGCTACCTTTCGAATATACTAAAATTTTAAAAAGAGCTTATAAATCACAAAAAGTGTAACATATTATATTTTGTTCCATAATATATATTAGGACGCTAACGTTTGGCGTTTACATAGATTAAGAGAGCAAGGTCTCTCTTTTAACATTGGTTGCTTTTTTCTTTTAATTGTGATATTATGTTTCTATACGACCCGAGGTGTATTAGTAGATGAATAACGAAAATAAATATAATGATAAAGAATATATAAATATAGTAAATGATATTATTGATAACGAAGAGTTTAATAAAACTAAAGAAATTATGCATCATGGATTAAACCGTTTCGATCACTGCTTGCGTGTATCATATTATTCATATAAAGTAGCAAAATTATTAAAACTTAGTTATGAAGATGTAGCAAGAGCAGGACTATTACATGATTTTTTCTTTGTTGATAATAATGAAGTTGGTACTAAAAAGAGATTAGATGTGTTAATTAATCATCCTAAGTATGCATTATCTAATGCTAGAAGACATTTTGATTTAACTGATAAAGAAGAAGATATTATTGTTACACATATGTTTCCTGTTTCTCCTAGAGCACCTAAATATTTAGAAAGCTGGATAGTTGACATGGTTGACAATTGTGTTGCGGTTTCTGAGGCTTTTTATGCGGCAAGGAGGCACTTAGGAGTTGCTGCTAATTTTCTACTTTTAGTTGTATTGAATTATTGGCGATAATAGGCTTTATGTCTATTTTTATGTCCTCATAGCTCAGCAGGATAGAGCAATCCCCTCCTAAGGGATAGATGTGGGTTCGAGTCCTACTGGGGATACCATTATTAAAATAACCGTTGAATTTCAACGGTTTTATTTTTGGTGGGCTTAGTTTAATTTAAAAAGTCATTTATTTTAGTATTATTTATAATTTTTTATTACTGCTTGTGATATAATTAGATCAAGATGAAGGAGCGTTATATTATGAATAAGGCTATAAAAGAATCATCAGGAAGGTGCCAGACAAGAACTAATACGAAAAGATTAAAAAAGTCTTTTACGGATTTTTTATTTGTAATTGTAATAGCAGCATTACTAATTGTACTTTTAGTATTAAATCTTAGCGAAGTTTATCGTATAAAAAAAGACTTTTTGGAAGACAGTAAATTAACATTAGTTTTTAATAATTATTTTGGTAGGTGTAAAGTTAAAACTATTATTGAAAATAACAATTTAAACGAAATAATTACTAATGATTTGAAAAAAGACGGATATAAATTAAAAAACAACAATTATATCAAAATAACAAAGGAAAAAAATACTTGCGATGCAATGTATAAATCGTATAAAAATGATGAAGAATTCAAACTGAATGGAATAGACGAAGTAGAAGTTCATTTAAATACTCAATATAGTGATGAAGGATATAAGTATAGTGGTAAAAATAAAGTTTCTCAAATCAATGATATTAATGTAGCAAAGATTGGGAAACAATCTATTATATATAAACTAGACAATAAACTATATAACAAATATTTGATAAGAACGGTTATAGTTAAAGATACTGATAAACCAATAATTAAATTAAAAGGTGGAAGTGAATTAAATCTATATATTGGTACTGATTATAATGATTTGGGATTTACTGCTACAGATAATTATGACGGTGATATAACTTCTAAAGTAGTTATTGAGGGAAGTGTTGATACTGATACTCCAGGTAGATATGAAGTTACTTATAAAGTATCGGATTCAAGTGGTAATGAAACTACAACTAAACGAATAATTAATATTTTAAAAGATGTTCCAACTAGTGTTTCTTACAGTGAAAAAGAAGTTGATAGTCCTGCTTATATAAATGGAATTTTAATTGTAAATAAGAAGTATGCACTACCTAAAAATTATAATCCCGGGGTTGATAGTACTGCATATGCTGCTTTAGTAAATATGCAAAATGATGCAAGTGCTAATGGTTATGACTTATCTTTACTTTCAGGATTTCGTTCATATAATACACAAACTAATCTTTACAATAATTATGTTAAAAGATATGGTAAGGATGCAACAGACACTTTTTCTGCTAGAGCAGGACATTCAGAGCATCAAACAGGCCTTGCTTTTGATATAGGAAAAATCGATGATAATTTTGGCGATACTCCTTCTGGTAAATGGCTAGAAGAAAATTGTCATTTATATGGATTTATTATAAGATATCCTAAAGGTAAGCAGAATATTACCGGATATAAATATGAACCTTGGCATGTAAGGTATTTAGGGGTAGATATAGCAACTTCTGTTAAAGAGAGTGGATTAACTTTAGAAGAGTATTTAGGTATTAACTAAATACTCTTTTTATATGTCCATACCAATACATTTTATCAACATAAAATATTATAGGAGGTGAAATGTATTAAAGCTATTTTAACTTCTATTTTTGGAGTTTTAACATCATTATTTATGTTTCTATTTAAAGACATTGATGCTAATTTAAAATATTTAATTATTGTTGTTATTTTAGATTTTATTTCAGGAATTTTTAAAGCTTTTATTCAAAGAAAAATAAACAGCAGCGTGGGGATAAAAGGAGTTTTTAAGAAGTTTTGTTATTTTATAGTAGTTGCTATTTCTATTATTGTTGGTAATATTATTAATATTGGTGATACTCTTAAAGAAATAGTTACGTATTCATTAATTTTTAATGAAATCATTTCTATTTTAGAAAATTGTGCTGAAATGGGAATTAAATTACCTAATGCATTAATCTCATCTCTTGAAATATTTAATTCTAAAATAGAAAAATATGATGACGAAGAATTAAAAGAAAAGTCAAAAGACTAATTAAATCTTTTGACTTTTTAGAATACTTGAAACTATTTTTATTACTTCCATTTTCATTATATTATAATCAATTTCATTGTGTTGGTGATAGGCAATTTCATGACATAAGTTTTCAACAATACCTATTATTATATGAACTTTTTCTTTAGTGTTAGTTATCTCGATATTATTATTTTTTAGAATCGTAACTATTTTTTTGGTTAAATTTATTTCTGAATCTTTAAAAATCTTAGATACGTCATTATCAAGATGGGACATTGCCATAAGTTCTTCGTGGGCTTTCTTGGAGAAAGTATGAGTTTCAATAAATTTGTCTATCATGTTGTTTAGCAATTCATCCATATGATCAAAATTTATTTTCTCATTATCTAATATATCGATCATTGGATACATAATTTTATTGGAATAGTTCTTTACACCTTCAATAAATATTTCTTTTTTATCTTTAAAATATTGATAAATAATTCCAATAGAAACATCAGCATAATCAGCGATATCGTTAGTAGAAGTATTATAATATCCCTTTTCACACATTAATTCAAAGCCTTTTTCTACTATTTTTCCGTATTTTTCAATTGAACGTTTTTGAGTAGGAATTCTAGTATCTGCCATAAAATCAGTCCTTTCAATTAGATTTATTATACCTCTATAAATAGGAAAAATCAATAAATGTGATATTTTTCTCATATTTTGTTGACTTGTTTTGTATACATAAGTATAATGAAAATGTGAGAAAAATATCATATTTGAAAGAGGCGTGTGATGAAAGATTTAATTAGATTTAAAAATGTAGTTAAAACTTACAATTTAGGTGAAAAGAAATTTAATGCTTTGGATAATGTAAGCTTTACGATAGAAAAGGGTGAATTTGTAGTTATTTTAGGACCATCTGGGGCTGGCAAATCAACTTTACTAAATCTATTAGGTGGAATGGACAAAGCTAGTAGTGGTGAGATTATAGTAGGAGATGATGTAATTACTAAATATAATGATAATGAATTAGCAGAGTATCGTGCTGAAAAGGTTGGATTTATATTTCAATTTTATAATATACTTCCTACATTAACTGTTCTTGAAAATGTTCAATTAGTAAAAGATATTGTAAAAAAGCCTAAAAGCGCTAAAAGAATATTAAAAGATGTTGGCTTAGAGAATCATTATTATAAATTTCCTAATCAATTATCTGGTGGTGAACAACAACGTGTATCTATAGCAAGAGCAATTGCTAAAGATCCAGTACTATTATTGTGTGATGAACCAACCGGTGCTCTTGACTCTAAAACAGGAGTTGAAGTTTTAAAATTATTAAAAAGACAATGTGATGCTAACAATGGACGTAATACTGTTGTTATAGTAACTCATAATGCTCTAATAGCAGAAATAGCTGATCGTGTTATAAAATTAAAGAATGGTAAAATTGAAAGTAATGAATTAAATAAGAAGCCAAAAGACATAGATGAAGTGGAGTGGTAACATGTTAAAACGTAAGATGTTTCGTGATATAAAACAGAACATGTCTCAGTTTATTACTATCTTTTTAATGACTTTTCTAGGTGTCTTTGTATATGCTGGAATTCGTTCATATATGGGTGGTATGACTGTTACTGCTAATAAATTTTATGAAGAAAACAATTTACAGGATTTAAATGTTTTGGGATACTCTTTTACAAGTGATGATCTTAATAAACTTAAGGATATCAATCATGTTAAGGATGCAGAACGCAAATTAACTTTAACAGCTAGTATGGAAAAAGATAGAGTAGTACAAATTAACTTTATTGAATCAAATAATATATCACGTTTTTATATTATGGATGGTGAAAAGTTTGATGTTAATAAAAAAGGTGTATGGTTAGATAACTTTTTTGCTAAGAACAACAATATTAAAATAGGAGATACCATTAGTATTAAATATGATGGTATAACACTTACCGAAAAAGTTATAGGCCTTATTAATGTACCAGATCATGTTTATGATATAAAAGATGAATCCGAACTTTTCCCAGATCATACTGATTATGGTTTTGCATATTTATCAATTAATGAATTACCAACTAGTTACATAAAAAGCATGGTAATGGAAAAAATGAAAATTAATAATGAAGTAGTATTTGATAGCATAATGCCTAACTTTAACTATAAGGATTATATTCCTTACAATAGCATAATAGTAGATGTTGATAATGAGAAAAATAAAGATTCAGTTAAATCTGATATAGAAAACAATATATCTAGTGCAATAGCAGTAACTGATGTTAAGGATTCTATTTCATATTCAGTATATCAAGGTGAAATAGAAGAAGGAGAAACTTATGTTGGAATATTCTCATTCTTATTCTTATTTATTGCAGTATTATCTGTTATTACTACTATGACAAGGGTAGTAAAGAAACAAAGATATCAGATTGGTACTTTAAAATCTTTGGGATTCAAGAAGAATAAAATAACAATGCATTATGTTAGTTATGGTTTCTTTATATCTCTACTAGCTGCTATATTAGGTATAATATTAGGACCATTATTAATAGGTAACCTATTTATAGGTATGGAAATGTCTTATTTCCAAATACCTAATGGTAAAGCTACAGTTGAATCTAGTAGTTATTTAATTGCCTTCTTAGTAATAATAATTATTTCTATCGTTACATACTTTACTTGTAGAGGTGAATTAAAATCTTCACCAGCCGAAGCTTTAAGGCCTAAAATGCCTACTATTAAAAATAATTCATTAGATATTACATCAAAAGGTGTGTTTAAAAAGATGTCATTTTCTACTAAGTGGAATTTAAGAGATATTTTAAGAAATAAAGTAAGAACTTTTATGGGAATTGTTGGTATATCAGGTTGTTGTATGATCTTAGTTTGTGCTTTTGGAGTATTTGATACAATGCATCACTTTATTGATTGGCAATTTGATGAATTATACAATTTTGATTACAAAATATCTTTAAAAGAAGATTATTCAGCTGACGAATATAACACTTTAATAAATGATTATGGTAATAGTACTTCAGAAACATTAGGCGTTGAAGTAGTAAATGGTGATAAAAAAGAATCTAATACAGTTTTTGTAACTGATGCTGATGATTTGGTTAGATTTACTGGAGTAGATGGAGACTTTATAAAATTAAAGAGCAATGGTATTTATGTTACTAAAAAATTAGCTCAAAATAAAAATTATAAAATAGGTGATACTATTAAATGGCATATATATGGTGACGATAAATACTATGAAAGTAAGATAATTGGCTTTGATAGAGATCCTCAAAATCAAAATATAAAGATGACTAAGGAATATTTAGAGAACCTTGGAATTAAATATAAAGCAGATACTATTTATACAAATAAAGATATGAGTAAAATCAAAGAACTTGATGGTGTAACCGTAATTCAAAGTGTTGCTAATCTTGAAGAAGGTATGAGTAGTATGCTTAATACTATGGAGTCTATGGTTGTACTTTTGATAGTAGTTGCTGCTATTTTAGGAGCTGTCATAATATATAATCTAGGAATATTATCATTTACAGAAAAACAATATCAATTTGCTACTTTAAAAGTTTTAGGATTTAAGAATAATAAAATTAGAAAAATATATGTTAAACAAAATAATTGGATTACTATAATATCCATTATTATAGGATTACCTTTAGGACTATACATGACTAACTTTATTTTTACTACAGCAATATCAGATAGTTATGATATGAATGCTTTTATTAAAGGTGTTTCTTATTTATATGCTGCGGTTGGTACTTTGATAGTATCATACTTATCTTCATATTTCTTATCTCGAAAAGTAAATAAAATAGATATGGTAAGTAGTTTAAAAGGTAATGAATAATAATACTTAGTTACAACTTCTACTTTATATGTTACAATACTTTTATAAGATGTAGAAGGGATGTTTGTGATGAAGAAAGTAATTAAAATCATTTTGATTATATTAGGTGTTTTATTACTTATATTTGCAGTAATGGTTGGAGTGGCTATAGTAGAAGAACAAAAACTTGATGAGATAGTTGCTGATTTAATTAACCATGAAGAAGTTGATATGACCATAAAGATGAAGGGAACTTATGGTACAATTGAAAAGATGATCAAGATAGATTATAAGAAGATTTATGAGTTATCTAATAAAATAGCTACTGAATATAATAATCCAATTATCGAGAAATGCTTAAGCGCTAAGAATTATCAAAGTGATGGTCCACTTTTTACTAATACTAGAAAAGAGTTTGAAGAATTAAAAGAAGCTAGAAAAAAGATAACTGATAAGATGCTAGTTATTGTATCAGATAAGGAAGCAAAAAAACGTATTAAAGAATATAAATTAGATGAATTTGATGCTGAAGTTTATAATAGATATGTTGGTCAATTACGAATATATGTTAATGATTTAGTTGATGAAGATGAAAAACTAAATGATGTTCTTGATAATGTTATTGCAGTTTTAGATTTCCTTGGTGAAAATAAAGAAAAATGGAAGATAGAAGGAGAGAATATCATATTTGATAATCAAGACTTATTAGATAAATATAATTGGTTAACCGCTTCTTCTAAACTTTGTACTAGTTGTAAGGAAGATGTACCTAGTGCATAAGAGAACTTTTAATTAAAAGTTCTTTTTCTTTGCATATTAATATTTTAATGATATAATAAACGATAAAAAATGAGGTGGTATTATGACGTTTACTTATGATAATGCAGATTTAAGTAGAACAATTAAAGATTTTTATAGAGATGGTATGGCATATTATGTCAATTATTTAGATGGTAGTTCATCTAATTATGTTTGTTCAAGTGAAACAGAAGAAGAAAGATTGAAAGATTTAATGGTTGAACAAGCACTAGATCGTCAAGGGATGATGAAAATTAGAGATGTTGAACTATTAGAAAAAATGAATGTTGCAGCAGCTTTCATAAGTGCAGCTGGGATATCAATTATGGCTAATTACGAGCAGTATGCATTAAGTGCATTATTACTTGGAGGTACTTTTGCTACTGTAGGTAAAGCAAGAAAATTAAAACGTCAATTATATGAGTTAAAAAAATATAAATTATTTTTAGAAATGAGTGATGACGTTGCAAGAGGAAATGGCGAGATTCCTTTAGAAGTCGTTGATCATGATAAAATATATCAAGTACCACTAGGAATTAATACAGTAGATAGATATAGTTACGGACAAGTAAAAACGCTTTATAAAGAATTTTATAGAAACTTTTAATAAATTGTTATATGTATGATATAATTATAAATGTAATAATAAAAAAGGTGTGATATTAATGGAAAAAGTAAAAGATAAGAGTAGAAAAGGATATTTGAGTTGGGACCAATATTTTATTTCAATTGCTAAATTAACAGCTATGAGAAGTAAAGATCCTAATACACAAGTAGGAGCATGTATTGTATCTAGTGATAATAGAATTTTATCGATTGGTTATAATGGAACTCCTAATGGATACGAAGATAAAATATTTCCCTGGGATAGAGAAGGTGAAGCACTTAATACTAAATATATGTATGTATGTCATGCTGAACTTAATTCTATTTTAAACTTTAGAGGAGGGAGAAGAGAACTTGAAGGATCTAAAATATATGTTGATCTTTTTCCTTGTAATGAATGCGCTAAGGCTATTATTCAGTGTGGCATTAAAGAAGTAATATATTTGTGTGATAAATATAGTACTACTGATAGTGTTATCGCTTCAAAAAGAATGTTTGATATATGCGGGGTTAAATATCGTAAGATAGAACTTGATAATGAAATAGTAATTAAATAGGAGGATTATATGAAGAAAATATTATTAGCTATAGGAGTTATTTTTTTGGTAGTAGGTTGTTCTAATAAAATAGATGGTGAAGCAATCTATAAGACAATCGATCTTGAACTTGCTAAAGAATTTGTTACAAATGAGAAAGCCCTTTTAATTGATACTAGAAGTTATGAGGAGTTTACTAAAGAACATATAGAAGGTGCTATTAATATGCCAGCTAATGAAATAACTAAAGAAAGTATAAAGAATGTTACTAATAGTAAAATAGATAATATTATTGTTTATTGTGGTGGAGATACTGATTGTAAGAGTATTGCAATAAAAATTATTGAGTTTGGATATACTAATGTTTATGATTTAGGTAATACAGTTAGTTTAGGAGCTAATAATGCACAATAAACCATTAATAGGAATAGTAGCAAGGCCAGATAAAGATGATAATGATAGTTGTGTATTAATGGTTTTGGAAAGTTATCGTAAAGCTATTATTGAAAGTGGTGGTATTCCTTTTTTGATATTACCTTGTGGTGATGTTTGCTATGCTAGGTATACAGCTAAAGAAGTACCAAAAATGACAAGTGATGAAGAAAATAGTTTAATTAGACAGTTAAAATTATGTGATGGTGTTTTGATGCCAGGTGGCAAGAATAGGTATGATTATGATAGATTTATTACTAACTATTGTCTAGACAATGATATTCCTGTTTTAGGAATTTGTTTGGGGATGCAATTATTAGCAACACATAAAAATAGAGATACATTAATGGAAGTAGATAATCATAGATTACTTGGTATAGATAAAGCTCATGAAATTTATTTAAATACTGATTCTTATTTATATAAGATAATAAAAACTACTAATTTTTATGTTAATAGTAGACATGGATATAAAGTAACAGAAGTTGGTAATTTTGATATAGTTGGTTATTCTAGCGATGGAGTAATTGAAGCAATAGAAGATAAATCCAAAAGATTTGCAATAGGAGTTCAGTGGCATCCAGAAAATCTTATGGATAGTGAAGAAAGTAAAAGCTTATTTAAAGAATTTATTAAAGTTTGTGGAGATAGAAATGGAAATTAAGAAGAATGGAATTTATAAACATTTTAAGGGAGATTATTATTTAGTTCTTGATGTGGCAATTCATAGTGAGACTGGTGAAAAGTTAGTTATCTACAGAGCATTATATGGTGAATCTATTCTTTATGCTAGACCTTATGATATGTTTACAAGCAAGGTTGATAAAGAAAAATATCCAAATGTAGAACAAGAATATAGGTTTGAATTACAAAATATTGAATCAAAGAATAAATAATAATATTTGTTCTTTTTCTTTTTAAAGTATGGTATAATTTCTACTAGTAATGAGGTTGATGTTATGAAAGTAAAATACAATTTATTAAGTAAAGACGAGCAAACTATGGCAAGATATGGTACGTTAGAGACTAATTATGGTACATATGAGACCCCGATGTTTATGCCAGTAGGGACTAAAGCAACAGTTAAATTATTAACACCAGATGAGTTGTATGCAGTACATGCTGGAATAATTTTATCTAATACATATCATTTGTGGTTAAGACCAGGACCTGAAATTATAGATAAAGCAGGTGGTCTTCATAAATTCATGAATTATAATGGTCCTATATTAACTGATTCAGGTGGTTTTCAAGTCTTTTCTCTTGCAAGACCTAAGGACATTACTGAAGAAGGAGTACATTTTAAAAGCCATATAGATGGTTCAAAATTATTCTTAACTCCTGAAGAATCAATTAGAGTTCAAAACTTATTAGATAGTGATATTGCAATAAGTTTTGATGAGTGCCCTCCATATCCGGTTAGTCATGATTATATGGAAAAAAGTATTGAAAGAACATTGAGATGGGCCGAACGTGGTAAAAAGGTACACTCTAATCCTAGACAAAGTTTATTTGGAATAGTTCAAGGTGGAGAGTTTGAGGACTTAAGAAAAAGAAGTGCAATTGAGACTGTAAAGCTTGGATTTGATGGGTACTCTATAGGTGGTACTAGTGTTGGTGAAGATAAAGAAACTATGTATAAAATGATCGATTATTCTACTAAATATTTACCCGAAGATAAAGTTAGATATTTAATGGGAGTAGGAGATCCACTCGATATAATTGAAGGAGTAATAAGAGGAGTAGATTTATTTGACTGTGTATTATCAACTCGTATTGCAAGACATGGTAATGCTTTTACAAGACATGGTAAAATGAATATTAAAAATTCTAAGTATAAGGAAGACTTTACACCAATTGAAGAAGACTGTGACTGTTATGCATGTAAAAACTTCACTAAAGCTTATATAAGACATTTAATTACTAGTGATGAATTATTAGGTGGTAGATTGTTATCTATTCACAATACTAGATTTTTGATTAAGTTAACTGAAGAGTTAAGAGAAGCTATAAAAGAGAATAGATTATTAGAATATAAAGATGAATTCATAAGTAAATACAAGGGTAGTAAATAGTACTACCTTTTTCGTTGACAAAAAAAATACTAGATAGTAAAATGACATTATAGAATAGGGTTGATATTATGAAGAAATTAAATAAAAAAGGATTTACTTTGGTTGAAATATTAGCAGTTGTAATAATTATGGGAGTTCTTTTATTAGTTGCAGTACCTATGGTAGGAAAATATATAGAAGAGTCCAGAAAAAATACTTATGTTACAGCAGCTAAAAACTTAGTTGATGCGGTAGCTACTTCTATATCAGCGATGACATTACCAATTGTCCCTGAAAATGACGAAGCAGTTATTATTCCTTTTTCGGAAATTAATATGGAAAAAGAAATTTCTAAAACTAAATCTCCTTATGCAAAATATGTAGATGATAAAAGCTATGTTTTAGTAGCTTGTCAAGATGATAAATATGTATATTATGTTGCAGCGATCGATGAAAAAGGTAATGGTTTTTCTCTTACTAATATTAATCAATTGACTAAAGATAAAATAGTTGATACTAATATTGGTATTTATTCGACAACGCAAATAAAAAACACAAAAAATAGTGGAATGATTGAAGTTTCTGCTTTTAATATGAAATGTTTAGAAGTAGTTGATAATATAATAAAAGTAAAATTATGCGATGCAGTATATCCAGCAGGTAAAGCTATTGAATTATTGGACGGTAGTAAATTTTATGTAATTAAAAATAGTGATGAAACATCTAAGACGGTTGATGTGGTAACATATTATCACTTGAATAGTGATGGTACACAAAGTAATTCTAGTACTAGTCCTTCGTTTTACTTTAATTATCCTCAAACACCAGATTTAATTTATGAAGACTCTACAATATATGAGACGATAACTAACATAACTAAAAAAATGCGAGATAACTTAATCGCTGGAGGAATTAATCTATCAGATACTACAATTAAGATGCCAGAATTACAAGACTTTAGTTGTAGTACAACCGCATCATCTTGTCGTATCTTTAGTGGCAAGGGTATTGGTCAGTTTTGGACGCTTGATATATATAGACATAATCCTAATGTTCCATTATCTAGATATGATGAAGTTTATACATTTGGATCTCAAGGTAGAGGTAGAGCAACTACTGATTCATCTGGTATAGGAATTAGAATGGTTATACTTAATTTAGCTAAAGAAAATATAAATAGAGAAGCTAGTAAGGAATTAAAATAAGTTCATTAATTTGAACTTTTTTTATTTATTCCTAAAATACTACCTAATATAGTTGCAATTATTATAATTATATAAAATATTAAAGACGTTAATGAAAAACTTATATTATAAGCAAGATAGCTAAATGTAAATAATATAACTACCATTGATAGTCCTATTTTTAAACCTTCTAAATATCCTTTTTTATTACTTTTTTTCCCTATATAAATTCCACCTATTACCATAGATATTACTATAGCAATTAATTCTAATATTTTAGTAGCATTAGTTCCTAATATATTAAAGTAACTTAAAGAACCAATTATTATAGAAAAACAAATAATTGATGCGAAAACATATAATAAACTTTTTAAATACTTAATTATAAACATATATTCACTTCCTAATTAACACTATGTCTTGTATAAGAAAATATTCTATTTATCATAATAAAATAAGGAGTGATAAATATGGAATATGGTATTGTACTTTTTAGAACAGCATTATTTTATTTGATTATAACTGTTATATATCGTTTTATGGGTAAACGTGAAATAGGGCAGTTAGGTATGGTAGACTTAACTGTTTCTATCTTGATAGCAGAACTTGCTGCTATGGCAATAGATAATAGAAATGAAAGTATCTTTTTAGCAATATTTCCTATTATTTTGTTAGTTGCAATTCAAATAGGAACTTCTTTTATATCGTTAAAATGTTCTAAAATAAGAAATCTTTTTGATGGTAATCCTTCAGTTATTATAAATAGGGGAAGAATTAATTTTAGAGAAATGGTAAAGCAAAGATATAATATAGATGATTTGTTAACACAATTAAGGGATAAAAGAGTTAGAAGTATAGAAGAAGTTGATTATGCTATATTGGAAACTAGTGGTAAATTGTCTGTCTTTGAAAAAGATAGCAAGTTGTTCGGCGAGTATCCAATGCCATTAATTATGGATGGAGAAATAAGCTATGACACTTTAAAGCAAATAAATAAAACAAAAGAATGGTTAGAAAATTGTTTAGAGAAAGAAAATGTTTTACTAGACGATATCTTTTATGCTTTTTATCGGAATAAGAAATTATTTATTATTAAAAATAGTGAACTTAGAAAATAAAAAAAATAAAGCGCAAGCTTTATTTTTTTATGTAGAAATAGAAGTTAGAACCATGATCTTTCTTAGATGTAACTCCATATTCATAATCATGTAAGACAAATATATTTTTTACAATAGATAATCCAATTCCTGTTCCTACCATATTACGTTTGTGTTGTTTATCACTCTTGTAGTATTTATCCCAAATCTTATCAATGTCCTCTTTTTTGATTCCTTTACCAGTATCAATTATTTCTACTTTAGTATGTTTTTTAGTATCAGTTACTTTAATAGTTACTGTGTTATCATCTCCAGTATAATTAATAGCGTTGTTTACTAGATTATATATAACTTGTTCCATTTTCTTTTTATCGGCATTAATAATAATTTTATCTTTATTAGTTATGAAATTAAACTTATAGTTTTCTGTTATGGTATATATTTTGTATCTATTTAAAATTGTATTTATTAATTCAACGAGATCAAAATTCTCTTTATTTAAAGTTGCTATATTTGATTGCATCTTTGATAACTCTAAAATATCACCTACTAAAAGGTTTAATCTATCTACTTCTTCAATAATTATGTTTAGGTGTTCTTCACGTTTCTCTTTATCTTTGTAACTAATATCTTTTACCATTTCAGCATATGCTTTTATCATTGTTAATGGTGTTTTTAAGTCATGAGAAACGTTGGCCATTAATTCACGTCTTAGTTCATCATTTTTAGATAGAGCATCTTTTGCAGAATTTAATGTATTAGCTAGTTCATCTAATTCTTCAATATCACTTTGATTTTCAAAGGTAACGTCATAGTCACCACTTGCAAGACGTTTAGCAGATTTATTTAATGAAGTAATTGGGTCAGATAACTTCTTAGATATATAGTAACCAATTACAAATGATAATATTAAAACAATACCAGTTACTATAATTAATTGATTTTTAAGAATTACAATTGTTGAATCAATAGGATCTATTGCAGTGTTTAAAAAAGCATAAGTATTATCATCTAATTTAAGACCATATACTAGGGTTTCGCTGTTTAATTGTTCGTTTACTACTTTATATGTAATATCTTCTTTATTACTCTCTATAAATTTATTTTTATAGTATGCAACTGAAGGGTTGTACTTTTCAACTAAACAACCTCTATTCATATTATCGGTAGAGTAGATAATACCATCACTACTATTTATTTCAATACAGACCCCACGCTTATAATATATTTCGTTTAATACTTTTTCAAAACTTGATTTGTTATAACTATTTTTTACTAGTTTAGCCATTATATTTATTTCATTAGTTTTGTACCACTCATAATAAGTATCTATAAATATTACTTGGAAGAACCAAAGAAAAGTAATTATTAATATAGAGAATAGGGTAAGGAAACACCATATTTTTACAATTAGTGATTTATTATTTAATTTCAAACTTATATCCTATTCCACGAACAGTTTTAATTAAACTACGATATTCACCTAGATTGTTTCTTAACATTTTTATATGAGTATCTATAGTTCTATCATCACCGAAGTAATCATATCCCCATAATTTATTTAATAATGCTTCTCTTGAAATGGCTACATTTTGATTATTAATGAAATAACTTAATATTTCGAATTCTTTTGGCGTAACATTTATTTCTTTATTATCTATTGTGATAGTATGTCCAATAAAATCAACAACTAAACTTTTATAAACAAATTTATCTTCTATCTTTTTACCACGTCTTGTAATAGCTTTAATTCTAGCCATTAATTCTTTAGGAGAGAAAGGTTTAGTTAAGTAATCATCAACTCCTAAATCGAAACCTAATAATTTGTCATACTCATCATTTCTAGCTGATAAAATAATAGTTGGAATATTGTGATCTTTTTTTAATTCTTTAAAGAAAGTATATCCATCCATCTTAGGCATCATAATATCTAGAATAATAGCATCAATATCAACTTTGTCAATAATCTTTAGAGCTTCAATACCGTTTTCTGCTTCATAAATTTCATAGTTTTCTATTGTTGCATATTCTTTAATAACGTCTCTTATTAATTTTTCGTCATCTACTATAAGTATTTTCATAACATCACCTAATAATATTATACATATTTTTATGTACTTTTTGTGAAAAAAAGTCTAACTTATTATTCTTCAGTTAAACTTTTTACTTTTACATTATTCTTACTTAATGTTTCGTCTAATCTTTGATTATAATCTTTAATAATATCGTTTTTTATGATAAGTTCTTTCTCAATATCATTTAGTTTTAACATCATATTATTAAACTCTGGGATAACTTTTGCATATTCACTGAATTCTTTAGCAAAATCGCTTTTTAAAACTTTGATAATTTCAATTGCTTGTTTTATGGAGGATGTTATATTATTTAATGAATCCATTTGATTATGTATTACGTCACTATAGTCAATGTATCTAACCTTAGTTATTGTTTTATCTTCTCTTATTCTAGGACTTATTACATTTGCAAAATTAAAAACAGAACTAACCATTAATCCTGCTCTTAAAGCATTACCTTTTCTAGTTGGTGGAAACATATTAGCTGTTGCTAAGAGTAGGGTAGCTTTTAATAATTTTGTATAATTTATTACAAGTTCGGATTTGTATTCCACTGTTTTTGTAATAGTAGTTGAATTTTTAACTTTTTCATCTATTTCTTTAAGAATATAATCTTGTTCTTTTAAAAATGAAGTGATAAATTTTTCTTCTTTTTCTATATCATAGTAACTATCTTTTAGATCTTCAAATTCATCATCTCTTATATTGTATTCTTCTTTTTTGTCTTCAAGAGTATAGTTTAATTTATCTGTTTCTTTTTCTATATCAATTATTTCATCAATTATGTTTATATATTCTTCTATTTGTTTAATTTGAAGAATGGAAGCATTACTTCTGTCATCGTTTTTGATAGCGTCTTTATATTCATTTATCAAGTGCATAATATAAGCATCACTATTATGACTTTTATATATTTCTTTAAAATTTTTATTATAAAAATCTTTTTTGATCTCTTCTAATTTTTTTATTAATTTTTCTAATCTTTCTAATAGAATTTCTACTTCTTTAGTATCAGTTTCTTTTTCCTCTTGTTCTTTTATAATATTTAATTCATATCTAATATTTTCTAATTCGTGCCAATTACGTTTAAGCATTATTTCTATTTCATCTAGTGTTGATGATTCAACTGACTTTTCATTATCTTGTTGTAAAGTTTCTAGTTTATCTTCTTTTTTTTCTTCTTTGAAAGGAGTAGTAATAGCTGGTGAACTTTTTACTTCAATTCTAGCATTAATTAATGGATCGGGTTCTCTATCTGTTATTGATATTTTTAGCTCATTACTTTTATGATCGCTTTTTTCTTCTTGTTGTTTTTCGTGAGAAACTACTTTTTTTACATCTTCCTTAATCTTATTAGTATCTTCTTTATTAGGAACATTATTTTTTACTTCGTTTATCTCATCTTTTTTATCTTCTTCAGTAGGGATAGGTGGCAGTGTTATAACTTGTTCCTTTTTTTCTTGATCTTTAAAAAGAGGAGTTTTATCCTCTTTAATTCTTTTCCTTCTAAACCACCAAAATATACCAGATTTTTGTTCCATCGCTAATCCTCCTAATTATAGGTTTCTTTTTTTATCTGTTCTAAATTTTCGCGCATAATCTTCGCATAATCTTCGCTGTTATTTCGTTCTTCATCAGTTATATTAGCTAAATTCTTAAGTGTAAGTGTCTCAGCTATTGTGTTTTGTTGAATTGATTTAACATATTCGTTTTCAGGATCATTTTCTAATAAGAATATGTATTTGTTACTACCACTATTTATTAATTCTTGAATATCATATAAAGTTTTATCAGTAGTAGTATCAGGATCTAACGATAAAACAGTAAATCCATATTTTTCTAAAAATCTTAATACATCGTTTGCTACTATTATAGTTTTATTACCAGCATTTTCATAAGTAAGTTTAATCTCAGCATCTAACTCAGATAACTCAACTTTCAATTCTTCATATCTTTTATCTATTTCTTTATTTAAGTATGAACTATTTATATATTCTTGTAATCCGTTTTTAATATTTTGACTCATCATTAATAAGTTAGAAGGATTTAACCACAATTCTTCAATGCCATATTTAATTTCCATTCCAAATGCTGCATCAATTATTAATAAATCATTATTTTTATTTATTAAGCTAACAGCAGTATCTTTATCTTTTGATAATCCTAAATAAATGAATAAATCTTGCTTGCTATAGTCATTTAATTGTTTGTTATTTAATTTATATTCATTAATATTTGTTCCATCTGGATAAATTGAATTAACATTTGCATTATCTCCATATAATTTATTTGTAACAAATTCAATTGGGTATGCAGTAGTAATAATATTTATATCTTCCATATTATCTCTTTTAAAACATCCAGTTGTCATAACACACATTATTAATAAAACAGTTATAAGTATCTTTTTTTTCATATTTTCTCCTTTTTTGGTACAGGATCATATCCACCTTTTGATAGAGGATTACACCTTAATATTCTTTTTATTGTTAAAAAACTTCCTTTAATACTACCATAAGTATTTATAGCTTCTATTCCATAGTTGGAACAAGTTGGAATAAATTTGCAGTATGAATGGGAAGATAGTGGTGTTTTTTGATAAAGCTTAATTAAAAAAATAAGTATCCTTTTCATACTATCACCATAGAATTATTTTACTATTAATTTTTCTTTTAATCAATAATAGTTGGACTATATTTTTAATTTTTGCTATAATCATAATGGTGATTATTATGGATAGACTATTTAAAAGATTAGGAATAAAACCTTCTGATATGAGACTTTATACAACAGCATTTTCTCATTCTTCATATGTTAATGAAAATCATTTGAAAGCTGATTATGAAAGATTGGAATTCTTAGGAGATGCAGTGTTGGAACTTGTTTCAAGTGATTATCTTTATCGTAATAAAGATTTTAAAGAAGGGGATATGACTAAGATCCGTGCTAGTTATGTATGCGAAAATGCTTTGTATGAATATGCTAAAGATTTATCTTTAAGTGATTATATTAAGGTTGGACATGGTGAAGAAGTAGACGGTGGTCGTTTTAAAAAAGTAATTCAAGCAGATATTTTTGAAGCACTTATGGGAGCTATTTATCTTGATCTAGGGTTTGATACAGTAAAAAGAGTGCTATTAGATATTATGGTTCCATATATTGAGGATCCTAATATAGTATTTTTTAGTGATTATAAATCTGTTTTACAAGAGTATGTTCAAACTGAACAACGTAGTTTAACTTATGAACTTGAAAATGAAGAAGGTCCTTCACATAATAAGACTTTTACTATAGCTGTAAAAATAGATGATATAGTTTATGGTAGAGGAAGCGCACCTTCTAAAAAGGAAGCAGAACAAGAAGCTGCTAAGAGTGCTTTAGAGAAACTTGCTAAAATTTAATAAATTTGCTATAATGGTCAAGTTAACTTGCTTTGATTATAAGAAAGGAGAATTTTTTTGAGTAAAATTAAGATTTTTAGTTTAGGTGGACTAAACGAAAACGGTAAAAATATGTATGTTGTTGAAGTCGATGAAAGTATCTTTGTTTTTGATGCAGGACTTAAATATGGTAGTGATAAAACACTAGGAGTAGATTACATTTTACCGGATTACAAATATTTAAAAGATAATAAAGAACATATAAAAGGATTATTTTTAACACATGGACATGATAGTAACATGGGTGCTACTGCTGATATTTTATTTGATATACCAGATCTTCCTGTTTATGGAACAAAATTTACACTTGAGATTTTAAGACGTGATTTGGAAGAAAATAATATTAAAGCAACTAATATAAAGGAAATTAGACCACATTCTAAATTAACTTTTGGAGACTTGGTTGTTTTCCCTATAAGTGTTACTCATTCCATCCCTGATGCTGTATGTTATGTTTTATATACAGAAGATGGAGCTATTGTATATACTGGAGATTTTGTATTTGATTATTTAGTAGATGGACCATATAAAACTGATATAGGTAAGTTAGCTTATGTTGGGAAACAAGGTGTTTTATGTTTAATGGCAGAGTCTATTTATGCTGAAAAGCCTGGACATACTAGTCCTAACAATAGAATAGATGAGTTTATCAAACAAGTATTATTAAAAAATGATGATCGTATTATTGCGACTATTTTTCCAGCACATATATCAAGAGTTCAAGAGATACTTGATGAAGTATCAAAGACTAAAAGAAATGTAATAATAATGGGTAAAAATTTACAAAATACAATTAATTCAGCAATTGATATGGGATATATTAAGTTTGATAAAAATAAAATAGGTGATTTATCAAATTTAAATGATAAAGGAGTAGTAGTTTTAATTTCTGATGAAAAAGAGAAACCTTTTATGAATCTAGAACGTATTTTAAGAGGTTTTGATAAGTATATTAAATTAAAAGATACTGATACTATTTTTATAACTGAGCCTCCTTATGAAGGAATCGAAAAAAGAATGGCTCTAATAATGGATGAGATAGCTAAGATGAATGTTAATGTAGTATCGTTATCTGCTAAAAAACATTTATTACATCATGCATCTCAAGAAGATCTTATGTTAATGATTAATCTTATGAATCCTAAGTACTATTTTCCAGTTAAAGGGGAGTATCGCCATCAAGTAATGAATGCTGAATTAGCTGAGAAAATTGGTATACCAAAAGAAAATATCATTCTAAAACAAAATGGTGATGTTGCAACATTTATAGATGGCAAGTTAACTGATGACATTAGCCATGTTGATGTAGATGAAATATTAATAGATGGTAAAAGTCAAGGAGACATAGGGGAACTTGTTTTAAAAGATCGTGAGATGTTAGGCGATAGTGGTATTGTTATCGTTAGTTGTACACTAGATAGAACTACTAAACAAATACTAGCAGGACCTGAAATTTTAACAAGAGGTTTTGTATATGTTAAAGAAAGCGGAGATTTGCTAAAAGAGTCTGAAGAAATTTGCCGTGAAGTAATAGAAGCTAATATTGAGCCTGATGCTAAAAAAGTAGATTATACAGCAATTAAGACTTCAGTAAGAGACAAGTTAGGAAAATTCTTATACAAAGAAACTGAAAGTAGGCCAATGATTATTACTGTTATTCAAGAAGTATAAAAAAAGAGGTTAAGCGCCTCTTTTTATTCTTTTCTCAATAATATTTAACATTTCTTTTTTTAGTTCTTCACTTGCGTCAGTCCAAATGATTTCTAAAAATACTCCCATTCCTGGTAATGCTATTTCGTCTTGCTCTTTTATTGATTCTTCAATTGCATTTCTTAATGTTTTTATATCATCATCTTTAAAATTATTAATAATATGTCTTCTTATATCTATGTCCATATGTTCATCTCCTAAATATATTATTAACGTCTTTTTTTTAAATATACATTTATATGATATAATTTAATTATCGATAAGAAGGTGCAGTATGCAAATAAGAATAAAAAACAAAATATATGATGTCGAAATAGTAAAAAAAAGAACTACTCGTAATACGTATATTAGAGTTAAAGAAGATTTAACTGTTTATGTTACAACTAATTCTTTTGTTTCAGATAAACATATTGCTAAAATATTAGAAGAAAGCATTCCTTCAATTACTAGAATGATTACGCATCAAGAGGCAAAAAACAATAACAAACAATATTTTAATTATCTAGGTAAGAAGTATGATATTGTTTATACAAATAGTACTAACGTTATATTAGGTGAGTCTAAAGCTTTTATACCTAAAACATTAGATCTTGAAAGGTGGTATAAAAAAGAAGCAGAAAAACTATTTAAGGAGCGACTAGATTATAACTACAATAATTTTAGTAAGAAAATACCATATCCTTCTTTAACAATTAGAAAAATGACTACTAGATGGGGAGTTTGTAATACTAAGTTAAAAAGAGTTACTTTAAATCTTGAACTAATGAAAAAAGATTTAGAATGCCTTGACTATGTTATTGTTCATGAATTGTCTCATTTTATTCATCAGAATCACTCTAAAAACTTTTGGTCTTTGGTTGAAGAAAATTATCCTAGATATAAAGAAGTAAGAAAAAGGATGAAAGAAGAGTAATTTTATAGTATAATTAAATGTAGGTGATTATAGTGCTTATTACAAGTTTAGAAAACGAACGCATAAAAAATTATATAAAATTAAAAGATAAAAAATATAGAAAAAGAACTAATACCTTTATAGTAGAGGGATTACATTTAGTATTAGAAGCTTATAAAAGTGGCAATTTAATAGAGTTAATTATAGAAAAAGATGAAGTATTACCACTTGACGTACCAACTATTTTTGTAACTAATGAAATAATTTCTAGATTAACATCGCTAGATAATCCAGTAACTGTTTTAGGACTTTGTAAAATAGATGATAATAAAGAAATAAAGGGTGAAAAGATACTAATGCTTGATGGTATTCAAGATCCAGGAAATTTAGGTACTATTATTAGAAGCAGTGTAGCTTTTAATGTTGATACTATAGTACTTGGTTCTAATACAGTTGATTTATATAATCCAAAAGTAGTAAGAGCTACTCAAGGAATGCTATTCCATACTAATATTATTAATGCTGATTTAAAAGAGACGATTGGAGAATTAAAAAAGCAAGAAATTCCTATTTATGGAACCAAAGTAGAGTATGGAGAAGATGTAAGAAATTTCCCATCAAAAGATAAAAAAAGATATGGTTTAGTTGTTGGTAATGAGGGTGCTGGTGTTAGCAATGAAGTATTAGAACTATGCGATAAATACATATATATTGATATGAATGAAAAAGTAGAAAGTTTAAATGTTAGCATTGCTACTTCAATTATTCTTTATGAATTAAATAGGTGATTTTATGGAGTATGTTTTAATTGGCAAAATCGTTAGTACTCATGGTATAAAAGGTGAGGTTAAACTTAAAAGTAATTTTGAATTTAAAGACAAAGTATTTTTACCAAATATGAATATTTATATTGGGAGTAATAAAATAAAAGAGGTTATTGTAAGCCATCGTAGACATAAAGATTTTGATATGATTTGTTTAGATAACTATAATAATATTAATGAAGTACTAAAATATATTGGTGAAGATATTTATGCTTCTAGAGAAGATTTAAATTTATCAAGCAAAGAAGTGCTTGACTCTGATTTAATTGGAGTTAGTGTTTATGTATGTGATAAATGTCTTGGGATTATTAAAGAGGTTTTTCCATCTAGTAGTATCCAAAAAGTTATAAGAATTACTTGCGATAAAGGTGAATTTTTAGTACCTTATGTAAAGGAATTCGTTAAAAATGTGGATTTATCTAATAAAAAAATGGTATTATATTCTATGGAAGGAGTAATGAAATGCGAATAGATATTTTAACTTTATTTCCTTCGATGTTTGATGGATTTTTAAATGAATCGATCATTAAAAGAGCTATTGATAAGAAAAAAGTAGAAATTAATGTTATAAATTTTAGAGATTATTCACTTGATCCTCATCATAAGGTAGATGATACTCCTTATGGGGGAGGAGCGGGAATGGTTCTTACTCCTCAACCAATAATGGATGCGGTAGATGATTTGAAGGATGATGATACTAAAGTTATTTTACTTACTCCTGATGGTAAAACTTATAATCAAAAGATGGCATATTCTTTAAGTTGTGAGAAGCATTTAATAATTATTTGTGGCCATTATGAGGGATTTGATGATAGAATAAGAAGTATAGTCGATATTGAAGTTAGTATTGGCGATTATGTTTTAACTGGTGGTGAGATTCCTAGTATGGTTATAACTGATTCTATTACTAGATTAATAGATGGAGTTATTGAAGAAGAATCACATTTAAATGATTCGTTTAATAATAACTTATTAGATTATCCAACATATACTAAACCTAGAGTATATCGAGGGCTAAAAGTACCAGAGGTACTTCTTAATGGTAATCATAAAGAAATAGAAGAATATAGGATGAGGGAAGCATTAAAAAAGACACAAGAACGACGTCCTGATTTATTAGAAAAATAATTGAGGTGGTTTTATGGGAAAAGAACAGAAATTTTTAGTTGTAAAGAATAAAGATTCTAAGGAAATTAAGTACTTTGAATATGATAAAATATCTGGTTATAACATAAAACCAAATCCTAATTTGAAGTTTCAAGATGCTATTAACGTTAATAAGATGATCTTGATAAATCCATCACTTATTGAAAAGATGGTTGATAAAAAGATAAAAAGAAGATTTGATTATTTAATTAATTTATTATCAGTAGTTTATGAAAATGATGATGATACTGGTGAGGGACTTAAACTAGCACTTAATGAGGCTGAGAAATTCCGTACAGAATTAAATAATAAATATAGACAATATATAAATGAAGAAAAATTTGATTTATTACAAAAGAAAATTGCTATTTTAGAAGATGAACTTTATTTAAGAATGCAATTTGTATTAGATAAAGTTAATGATATAGAAGAAGAAAAAGGTAAGAGTAGATAATTTTTTCTTGCAATAGTTATCTATTTATAGTATAATTAGTAACGTCGTTAAGACATTATCTGTTGATCCGCTGTAAATATTTATATGATCACATTAAAGAAAGAAGGAGAGATATCGTATGGCAAATGTAATTGACAAAATTACTGCAAAACAAATTAATCCTAATGTTCCAGATTTTAGAGTTGGAGATACAGTTAGGGTTGACGTTAAAATCGTCGAAGGAAAAAGAGAAAGAATTCAAGCTTTTGAAGGTACTGTAGTTAGCCGTAAAGGTGCAGGAATTTCTGAAACATTCACAGTAAGAAAAATTTCTTATGGTGTAGGTGTAGAAAGAATTTTCCCAGTACATTCACCAAAAATTGCTGGAATTACAGTTGTTAAGAAAGGTAAAGTTAGACGTGCTAAATTAACATTCTTAAGAAATGTAGTTGGTCAATTTAGAATTAAAGAAAGAGGACAAAAATAAGACTACATTAGTCTTATTTTTTTATTTGCTTATGAAAAAAGAAAATAAAGAGGAAATTAAAAAAGAAAATAAAGTTTTTGCTAAGATTAAAGAGATTATACCTTATATTTTAGTTATTATAGTAGTTTTATTTGTTAAGGCTTATATCATTTCACCCATCCAAGTAAATGGTGAATCTATGGATAATACATTAAAAAGTGGAGATGTTATGATTTTAAATAAGTTGCAATATAAAAGAAATGGTGTTAAAAGATTTGATATTGTAGTTATTAAAAGTCATGGTACTCATATTATAAAAAGAGTAATTGGACTACCTGGAGATGTTATTGAGGTAAAAGATAATAAGTTATATATTAACGATAAAGCATATGAAGAAAAATATTTAAGTAAAGGGACCGTTACTGAAGATTTTGAGCTTGGTGAATTACTTGATAGTGATAAAGTGCCAAAAAATAAATATTTTGTTATGGGAGATAATAGAGAAAAATCTTTGGATAGTAGAATAATAGGATTTATTGATGAAGATGATATTGAAGGCATTGCAACATTTACAATTTTTCCATTTAATCGTATAGGTACTAAAAAATAGAATTCAAATTTGATGAATTCTATTTTTCTTTATTAGTTTTGTACTAGATGATATAATAAAATTAGTTAAAGATAAGGTGATTATATGAAGAATTTAGAATTTATAAAGTATACATATTTGCATAGAAAAGTAGTTCTTTATTTAGCTAATAAATATGTTAAAGACAATAAAGAAGAAGTATTGAAGCAAATTGAAAAACATGATTTAGATAAGATGTTCATGTATATGTTTTACAATAAAAGTGATGCATCATCGATTCATAGAAAGTTATCAACGCATCATGAAAATGATTTAGATAAAAACTATATTGATTATATTGAAATGGTATTAGACTGGGAAAGTGCTAGATATACTAAGGATGATAAACCATTAAATGCTTATGATACTCTTTATAAGTATTATCCTAGTATGGAAAAAGAAATTGTTCCAATATTAGAAAAATTTAATATAAACAAACCTAACTTACCAAAAGAAAAAGATGTAGAAGAATACGTAAAAATTTTGCAAAATATATCATTAGGTGACATAAAAGATGAATATATCAAATATATTAGTGATTTTTTTGATAGCTAGTTTTAATTATTGAAGGTGGATGATTTTGTGAATAAGCAAGATATTTATGAGTTTATTAAGAATAGAAATATATGGTATGAAATAACGGAACATAAAGCTGTTTTTACTATGAATGAGCTTAGTGATGTAAATCTACCATATCCAGAAAGTGATGCTAAAAATTTGTTTATTAGGGATGACAAAAAGAATAATTACTATTTAATAACGGTAAAAGGTAACAAGAAAGTTGATTTGAAAGAATTTAGACATAAAAATAATACAAGACCTTTATCTTTTGCTAAAGAACAAGAACTGATGGACATTATGCAGTTAACTCCAGGTTCTGTTACACCTCTTGGATTATTAAATGATAAAGATTTAAAAGTAACATTTTATTTAGATAGAGATTTTCTTGGCGATAAAGAAATAATTGGAATGCATCCTAATGATAATACGGCTACTTTGTGGTTGAAGGTTAATGATTTAATTAATATTATTAGAGAACATGGTAACAGTGTTAATATTATAGAAATTTAATTTAGATATTCCTTTTTATGTTATGTCGTCTTCTGAACTTAAAGATGTTTTGAATAACAGCCCTATATGGTGGGAAAATGATAATAAAGAGATATATGATAATATTATTTTTATTATGCCACCTGTAACTTTTGAAGAGGTTTATGAGTCACTTGGTGAACCATCTAATAAGTTAGAACAAATAATGAATTATAGAAATACTATTTTTTGGTCATTTGATTTAAAAAATTATAGAAAATGTAATTGGTGGATTAAAACGGCAAGTTCTAACGTTAGTAATAAAATTACAATAAGAACTGCTAATACCATTAAAGAAATAGTAAAATTACTTGATAAATAATTATTTGTAGAAATGACACATTATTGTGTTTTTTTTTATTCAAGTTTTCTATTAGATAACTTTAACCCCTTGTGGGTATTGAATATTTTTGTTACAATTAACTTATATTGGAGGTAAGTTAAGATGGAAAAGAAAAAAATAGCGGTTTTGATACCATGTTACAATGAAAGCAAAACTGTAGAAAAAGTAGTAAAAGATTATAAAAAAGTATTACCAGAAGCTGATATTTATGTTTATGATAATAACTCATCTGATGGTACTGACAAAATTGCTAAAAAAGCGGGAGCAATTGTTAGATATGAATACAAACAAGGTAAGGGTAACGTAATTAGATCTATGTTTAGACAAATAGATGCTGATTGCTATTTAATGATTGATGGGGATGATACATATCCAGCTGAATTTGCAAGAGAAATGTGTGACTTAATATTAGAAGGAAAAGCTGATATGGTTATAGGAGATAGATTGTCTTCAACATATTTTACAGAAAACAAAAGACCTTTCCATAATTTAGGAAATAGGTTAGTAAGGTTTTTAATTAATAAATTATTTAAAAATAATGTAAAAGATATCATGACAGGTTATCGTGCTTTTAGTTATGAGTTTGTAAAAGGTTTTCCTGTTTTATCAAAAGGCTTTGAAATAGAAACAGAAATGACAATTCATGCAGTTGATAAGAATTATAAACTAGTTGAAATACCAGTTACATATCGTGATAGACCAGCGGGTAGTGTTTCAAAATTAAATACTTATAGAGATGGTTTTAGAGTATTAAAGACTATAGCTATGCTTTTTAAAGAATATAAACCAGCATTTTTCTTTAGTTTGTTAGCTATTTTATCATTGATTTTTTCACTAATATTAGGTGTTCCTGTTGTTCTTGATTATATGAAGACTGGTATAGTACCAAAGTTTCCTAGTTTGATTGTATCTGGAGTTTTCTTGATAATTTCATTACTTTTATGGATTACTGGTATTATGTTACAAGTTATTGTTAAAAAGCATAGACAATTATATGAATTATATTTGAATGCCATGGTGAAGGATAGAAATGAAAAATAATTTAATAAAACAAATATTAAGATTTGGTGTAGTTGGGGGAATTGCTTTTTTAATAGACTATGCACTATTATATTTTTGTACTGAATATTTAAATATTTATGTTTTATATTCTTCTATCATATCGTTTTCTGTTTCAGTAATATTTAATTACATAATGAGTATTAAATGGGTATTCGATGTTGATCATAAACAAACGTATAAAGATTTTACTATTTTTATAATTTTAAGCCTTATAGGACTTGGAATAAATCAATTAGTAATGTTTGTGGGCGTAGAAAAACTAGGAATATTCTATATGCTAGTAAAAATAATATCTACTGCTATAGTTATGGTTTATAACTTTATTACTAGGAAAATATTTATTGAAAAAAATAATAATAAAAACATTTTAGAATATATTAAGAATTTGATATACAATAATAAAAAAATGGTATCAGTTTTCATGGCATCATTTACTTATGCTGTTATATGTCTTACTAATCATTTGGGGGCATACGACGTTTATTCGTGGCTAATTTATTTAGTTTTAATTATTGTATTTATTAAAACAGATCTCTATAGTGACAAGATGAAGAAAGAAAGTATTATTTTTTCATTATTATTTTCAATTTTAATGATATATGGAAATATTACTTATTCTTTACTTGATGATCCTACTACAAGCTTATTTAAGAATTTTTTTACAGTTAGTAGTCTTATTAAAATTATAGGTACTTTTAATTTATTGCTAGTTATTTTTAAAAACGTGTTACCTAAATTATATGATTTTTCATTAACTAAAAAGAAAAGCAAAATTAAAAAGACATACTTAATATTTATTATAAGTTTTGTTATTATGTTAATTGCTTGGTTACCATATTTCTTGGCATTTTTCCCTGGAACTTTATCTCCAGACTCATTTGCTGAACTATCAATAATCGTTAATGATTTTGTTTATATAACTGATCATCATCCGGTTATTCATCTTTTATTTATACTTTTACCATATAAAATAGGTTATGGTATATTTGGAAGTATGACGGCTGGGGTTGCTTTAGTAACAATTTGTCAAATGATTGTTTTAGCAGCAATTTTTGCATCGTCTATAGTTTTTTTACATAAAAGAAGAGTAAATGATTTTATATTATTAATAGTTTTATTGTTTTATTCATTTGCACCAATGCATGGATATTATAGTATTGTAATGTGGAAAGATGTTATATTTGCTGGAACTTTACTTTTATTAACTATGGAAGCAATTAAAATTATTGAAAAAGATAAAAGAAATGAGTTGTGTTTTAAAAATATTATAGGATTTATCATCACTTCAATATTTTGTGTCTTTTTTAGAAATAATGCTATTTACATGTATTTAGTTTTTGCAATTGTTACTTTTATTATTTTCAGAAAACATATCAAAATGTTTGCTGTAGCTTTTGCTATAGTGTTTGGTGTATTCTTATTTGTTAAAGGACCAGTTTTCAATTATTTAAATATAAATAAAAGTGCTTCAGCTGAATATATTGGTATGCCACTTCAACAGATTGGAAGAATGGCTTTCAAAGAGGTTGGATTTACTAAGAAAGAGGCATCTCTTATTAATAAGGTGATTCCTGTTGATATTCTAGCTAAGAGTTATAATCCAATTGTTTCTGATAATATTAAGTTTAATAAAGCATACAATGGTAAGGCCTTTGATGAAAATAAATTAGATTATTTAAAACTATATTTGAGTCTCGTTTGCAAACATCCGGATGTAGCTTTAGAAGCTTATTCGATAAGTACTTTGGGTTATTGGTATCCTGGTGTTGATGCTTGGCCAATTAATGACTCAATATACGAAGAGAATGAATATGGTTTAAAAATGCAGTCTAAAACACCTGAAAGTGTTAAAAATGCTCTTTTAAGTACTTATTCTAAAAATGCTCCAATATTGAGTATTGAGTGGAGCATAGGTCTATGTTTTTGGATAATATTAATATTTGGGACTATAAGTGTTAAGAAAAATGGACTAAAAGGAGTTTATCCTTATGTTCCAGTGTTTGGTATATGGTTAACAATGATGATTGCTGCTCCTGCATTTAGTGAATTTAGATATGTATATGGAGCATTTACTTCATTACCAATATTAATGTTATGTCCATATATATTGAATGGAAGTATTTATCGCTATAAAGACAATAAATAATAGTATATTTTATAAAAGTAAGATTTAAATATAAGAAAAAGAAATAACATTATTAAAGTTATTTCTTTTTTACTTTAACATAACTTTTAGTTAGGTTACCATTAAGTATAAAATAAATTTCTTTGTCACATTTATCAACACTTTTGACTGTTATTAATACTTTGTTACCAATTCGGTATTGTTGACCGGTTATTTTACCATATAAGCGACATTTTTCTCTATTGAATGTGTAGTTGTCGCCATCAATATCATATAATTTTACTCTACCAGTGATTAGATTATCAGTTTTTACTTTTAAACCTCTTTCATTAATTTCTATGATATTTCCTTCGAATGGTTTACCAATATAATTTTCCATATATTCTAACATAGCATATTTATTTGAGTCTTCTTCAGCTAAATCGGCTTGTCGTTCTTTATATGATGAGTGCTTGCATCCTTCTTTTAAACGCGATCCTAAACCGTCCAAATATTCATTTAAATTTTCTTCACTATAATTTTCACTATATATTTTATCATAATGATCTAATAATGTATGAACCATTAAATCAGGGAACCTTCTAATGGGGGAGGTGAAATGGGTATAACTTTCAGATGCTAATCCAAAATGACCAATATTTTCCGTTGTATAATAAGCTCTTTTCATACTTCTTAAAATTAGATTTGATAAAATCGGATATTCTTCATATTCAGAAAGTTTTTTAAGTAATTGCTGAACTAATTTAGGATTTTCGAAGTTTTTGACTTTGTTAATTCTATACCCAAGTTCAGATATAAATGTTATTGTTGAATCTAGTACTTGATCAAGTGGACAGTCATGAACTCTATATACACATGGTAGTCTTAACCACGTTATGTGATTTGCAACAGTTTCGTTGGCAATAATCATGAAATTTTCGATTAAATGTTCAGCTGAATTTTGATGACATAAGTTGAATGTTAAAGCTTTTCCGTTTTCGTCAACATCAATTTTTATTTCGTTAGGTGCAAATTCTAATGCCCCTTTTTCTGTTCTTTTTAGAGTCAGAATGTTAGATAATTCTTGCATTGTTTTTAAAACATCAGCAAATTCTTCATATCCCTCTGGAATTGTATTGCCTTCTAGTATGAGGTTAACTGCATCATAATTCATTTTTTTCTTTGAATTGATAACAGTAGGGCAAATTTTATAATTAACAACTTCACCATTATGGTCTATTTCCATAATACAACTTCTAGTAAGTCTATCTTCGTTTTGGTTTAATGAACAAATACCATTGGATAATTTGTGATGCAACATTGGAATTACATAGTTAAGAAGATAAACAGAAGTGCCCCGATTGTACGCATCTTCAAAAATTGCACTACCTTTCTTTACATAATGAGACACATTAGCTATATGAACCCCTAATTGAAAATTTCCATTAGGTAATCTTTCTAAAGATATTGCATCATCTATATCTTTTGTATATATTCCATCTATTGTAAAAATGCATTTGTCTCTAAGGTCTAATCTTCCTTCTAATTCTTTTTTTGTTACTTCAGTAGGAATTTGTTTTATTTCTTCCAATACTTCCTCACTAAAGTCAAAGTCGAAATCTCTACTTGCTGCTATGGCCTTGATGTCACTATTAGGATCATCCTTATGTCCTAGATATTTTACAAATTCAGCATTAAACACTCCGTCTTGTTCATCTTCGCCGACTTTAATTATTATTCTATCGCCTTCAACAAGTTCTTTCATTTTATTATGAGAAATTGAAAATGTTACGTGTTCTGGAATGTTAAATGCATGTAATCTTTTTACTCCTTTAATATTTTCAATTTCACATACAACGTTTGGGTTAGTTCTTTTTAATACTTTTAAAACTTTACCTTTATCTCCAGTTTTAAGTACAATAACTTCATCGAAATTGAATGCACCATTTAAAGCATAATCATCAATGTATAATCTTTCATTTCCATCAAGATCAATGTATTTTACACCGCTTTTATTAGTTAAAAGAGGTTTTGCAAAATGGTTTTCTGACATGTATCCGAATCTAGTTTCATCAACTTTGAAAAGTGTTCCTTCGGATAGCAAATCATCTAGACATTTGCAAACCTCTTCTTTATTTAAATATAACTTTTTACTAATTTCTTTTGCACAAAAAAAATCATTAGGATTTTCTTCTAATATTCTTACTATTTTTTCTTTAACATTATTCATACCTCATTGTTTCCCCCATAATTATAATATATCTTATACGGTGTAATAAGTAAATAAAATTTTATACTAAGTTCAAATTAGAAGTTAGATTACTATAAAATCTATCTTTTTTATGTTATACTTAAATAGTTTAAAGGAGAAAGTTATGAATAAGATTGTTACTATTTGCGGTAGTATGAAGTTTAAAGATGAAATGATTAAAGCCGCTAAAGATTTAGAAATAAAAAACAAATATATTGTTATTCAATGTGTTTATAGTGATGATAAATTTACTGATGATGAACAACAGACTTTATCGGATCTTCATTACAAAAAAATTGCAATTAGTGATGCTATTTATGTAATTAATGTTAATGGATATATTGGTACTTCAACAGCTAAAGAAATTGATTATGCTAAAAGGCTTGGAAAAGAAATAATGTATTTGGAAGCAACCGATGAACCAATGTAAATATTAATACTAGTTTAAAATAAAAACATTTAACGTACTTATATTTTTAGGAGAGGAGTTAAAATATGTCAAAAGTATCTAATGTATTACTTATGCTCCAATATTTAGAAAATGGGCGAAAATATAATGTTAAAGAATTATCAGATAAACTAGAAGTATCTGAAAGAATGATTAGGGTTTATAAAGATGAACTTGAGAAGGCTGGTATTTATATTGATACTTTAATGGGACCTTATGGTGGTTATGTTTTAAATCAAAGTATTAGAGTACCAACTAGAAAGTTCTCTAAATCAGATTATGAATTTCTTAAGAACTTAAGTGTTGATGATAAAGACAGAGAAAGATTACAAATTATAGCAGATAAAATTCACGGAGTGTATTTTGATTCCAATAATGAAAAAATAGAATTAAAAGATGATATTAAAAACAGTTATAATATATTAACTAGAGCAATAAAAGAGAAAAGAAAAGTAAAAATTAATTATTATTCTTTTGTCCACGGTAATCAAGATAGGGTTATTAGACCTTATGATATGTTTTTGTATAATACAGGATGGGGATGTGCGGCATTTTGTGAATTAAAAAGTGATTTAAGACATTTTGAATTGAAGAGAATAAATAAAATAGAATTGTTAGATGAAAAATTTTGAGTAGACGAAATATTTCCTCTTTAAGTGATATTAATTACTTAAGGAGGATTTTTTTATGGAAAAGAATATGAAAGAAAATTTTGAAAAGATGAAAGGTCGAGTGTTTGATAGTTTATGTGATACTGACTTAGAAAGAATTAATTATGAACTAGCAAAAATTGATGAAGCTACACTTGTATCAGGAGTAGGAGGATCTAGCGTTGTTTCTACATATGCTTCAAGGATATTGAATGAGAAGAATGGTGTAATAACTAGAAGTGTAGAACCTAGAGATTTTAATTATTTAAATTTGATTGGATATAAAAATGTTTTAGCATGTAGTTATTCTGGAAATAATTATGGTGTTACGTTAACTCTTTTAAATAACTTAAAACATTATTTATTAGCGAGCAAAGAAAACGATACAGATGGAATAACTAATCTTACTTATTGCTGCAAAGATAGTGAGAAAAGTTTTATATCGCTTGCAGCTACATTAATACCATGTAGTATTTTACTCAATTATTATTTAGATAATGATCAAGAAAAAATAATGGATAGCATTCATTCTTATGATTATAGTTTTGATACCATTTGTAGTACATATGAAATATTTTCGGGATTAGAGACTTCTTCTGCAAGTAAATTTTTAGAATCTACTATGGTTGAATCTGGTATTGGAGTACCAATTGTACATGATAAATATTCATATTGTCATGGTAGAAGTACATTATCTACTACTAGTAATAATATTGCTATTTATTTTAATTTAAACACTGATTTAGACAAATTATTGATTAGTGAATTACCTAAATACTATAAAGATGTAATTTTGCTTGATGCAGATAATTCTTGTTTATCAGAATACACACTTTTAGTTAGATGTATGTATTTAACTAAATATATTGCTGAAAAACAGTATAAAGATCTATCTGGAGTTGATTATAATCCTATAGTAAAGAAATTATATAAGTATAATGGCAAATTATAATGATATTATGCTCAAATGAAGGCATATTACTATAAATTTTTGCTCTTATATGGTAAAATAACGTTATATATTTGCTGGTGAAAAGGAAGTGAAAATATGAATGAAAACAAAACAAACATAAATTGGTATCCAGGTCACATGGAAAAAGCCAAACGTGAAATTAAAGAAAAATTAAGTTTAATAGATATTGTTTATGAGGTTATAGATAGTAGAATGCCTTACAGTTCTAAAATTAAGGATATAGATAACTTAGTTAAGAATATTCCTAGAATACTTATAATGAGTAAGTATGATATGTGTGATGCTAAAGAAACCGATAAGTTCATCAAATATTATACGGATATGGGTTATATTGTTATTCCAACATCACTTGATAATAAAAAAGATGTTTCGGTAATATTAAATAAGAGTAAAGAATTAATGCAAAAAATTAATGAAGATCGCAAGAAAAAAGGAATGAAACCACGTTCTATTAGAGCATTAGTAATAGGGGTACCTAATGTAGGCAAAAGTACATTGATTAATAAATTAGTTGGTAAGAAAAAAGCTCCTACTGGAGATAAACCTGGTATTACAAAAGCCCTTGGCTGGATTAGAATTAATAATGACTTAGAACTTTTAGACACTCCAGGAATTCTTTGGCCAAAAATAGAAAGCGATACAGAGGGGTATCATTTAGCAGCTTTATCATCTATTAGGGAAGAGATCCTTAATAAAGAAGATTTAGCAATATATCTATTAAGAAGATGTTATGAATTATATCCAGAAAAATTAATGGAACGTTATAGTATAGACAAAGTGGAAGATGATATAATACCAACATTAGATATTATTGCTAAAAGACGTGGTGCACTTTTAAAAGGTGGAGAATCCGATTATGATAAAGTATATTTAATTATTTTAAGAGATATAAAAGAAGGATATTTGGGTAAGATTACTTTGGACAGACTATAAGGTCTGTTTTTTTGTAAAAAAAAGAAGATGTTTAATCTTCTAATGATTTCTTAATCTAATTAGATTAATACTTGGATGATCAAATAACCTAAATGGATATTTACTAGTACCAATTCCTCCTGATATAAATAATTTAGTATTATCTATAGTATAAGTTGCTTCATAATATTTTTGAGCTCCTTTTACTTTGACAAGTGCAGGGATGAAAGGCAGTCTTACTTGACCATTATGAGAATGCCCAGCTAAAGCTATATCAACATTATATTTTTCTTTTATTTCATCTATATTATCAGGTTCATGCATAATGGAGATAGTAAATATATCCTTATTACTTCCTTCTTCCGCAAAATAATGAAATGCTTTATCAATATCAGTATTGTTTAAAGTACTACTTCCTATACCGGTAATTAATATAGGATTATTATCATCCTTATAAATTAAATCATAACTATTATCTAAAGTAATAAAATCAGTATCTTTCATTATATTATCAAAATTCTTTTTATCATGATTGCCTTGTACTGCATATTTTCCTAAAGTAGCAGTCATTTCATTTAGTAAAATTTTTACTTCTTCTATCTCTTTACTAGTAATAGAGTAGTGTCTATCAACTAAATCACCAGTAAAAATTATAATATCAGGATTTAACTTATTAATTTTGTTTTTTATTTCTTTTAGTCGTTCTGTATCAACAGTAGTTCCATAATGCAGATCGGTAAAATGAATTATTTTAATTCCATGAAAGCTTTCAGGTAGTTTCTCGCTAACAACTGAACTTTCTTTTACAAACAAGCCTAAGTTACCAATGTACCTTAATATTACATACATACAAGTTAGTATAATTACAACTATTATAAAAATTTTCATAATCCCCTTTAAACTCTTTTCTCTTTTTTCTTTTTGAGTTTCTTTATTAATTATTTTTCTTTTCTTTTTGTTTTTTTCTGTTCTACTTACCATATGATTGCACCTGCCAATAATAGGGTAGATACAATATTTAAGGTATTATGTAGTACATGTATTGAAATAGGTACTGTAATATTATCGGTTTCATAACACATAAATGCAAATGCAAGCCCCATACTACAATAAGGAATTAAGTAAAAATAATCAATAAATGAACTTACAGGACTTAAGAAGACATGTAGACTTCCAAAAATTAATCCAGATGTTAAAATATATGCCCATTTATTTTTGAAAATGTCTTTAAATGCTTTTCTAAATACTAATTCTTCGATGCATGGAGAAATAATTGCTATATAAGGTATAGTTAGGTATGGAAAAGCAAGTAATACTGTTTTTATGCTTTCCTCATTTGTTGATGTTCCACCGCCTTTTATTAGACTTATTACAACGTTACTTAATACCATGATCATTAATCCAATAAACCAATAATCAAATCCTATTTTTAATGGTTTCCAATTATTATCTTTTAACTTTTTAATCCCAGTTATAATATCTTTCCAATAGATTGCAACTAGAATGATAAAAACAACAGTATTACTAAACATTGATAAAAGTGTTTTATTTAAATACGAAATATTATTTACATCTATTTTGAATAGAAATATTGGTATGTATTGAAATAATGACCCAAAAAAGAATAGTGTTATTGCTATAAAGAATTTTATATATTTAATATATTTTTTCATATATCCTCCTATATTATCTTATTTTATTGTAAAGCTTTAATATAATTGTGTCAATAAAACTAAGGTATTAATATTTATTAAAATAGTTTTAATTTCTTTAGAAATCTAGTATAATTAATATGAAGTTTTGATAATAATTATCTTAAATTGGGAGGATATATGAAATATTATTGTATTGGTATAAAAGGATCTGGTATGAGTACTTTGGCAGGTTTATTATATGACTTGGGTAATGAAGTGTCTGGTTATGATGATTCAAAAGAACATAAGTTTACTGAAGAGGGATTAATAAAAAGAGGTATACCTATTTATTATGAAGCACATGAAATGGATCCCGATACTATAGTTACTTTCTCTAGAGCATTTAGAGAAGATCATAAAGAAATAATAAGAATGAGAGAATTAGGACTTACTATTAAAAATTATAATGAGGTAATAGGTGATATTACTAAAATGTTTGATACAGTAGGGGTTAGTGGTACTCATGGCAAAACTACTACTAGCTTACTAATTAGTCATATAATTAATAGTACTATTGGATGTAATTATTTTGTTGGTGATGGTACTAGTCATGCTGCTAAAGAAAATAATATCTTTGTTATAGAATCAGATGAGTATAATAAACATTTTTTAGCATACCATCCTTCTATTGCAATTATTACTAATATTGAACTTGATCATGTAGAATGTTATAACGGACTTGAAGATATTATTAATACTTTTAAAACTTTTGGTAATAAGAGTAATTTAGTAGTAGCATGTGGCGATGATTTGAATATTAGAAAGATAAAATTTGATAAAAAAGTAATTTATTATGGATTTGATGATAATAATGATGTAGTTGCTAAGAATGTTGAATTAACTAAGGAAGGTAGTAACTTTGATGTATATATGAATGATGAATTTTATCATCATTTTGAACTTCCTTTATTTGGTCGCCATATGATTTTAAATGCTTTAGCAAGTATTATAGTATGTAATAATTATGGTATTTCTAAAAAACAAATTCATGATTATATGAAAGATTTTAAGGGAGCTAAGAGAAGATTCAAAGAAGAAGTAATAGGAGATATAGTTACAATCGATGATTATGCACATCATCCTACTGAGATTAAAGTAACACTAGAGGCTGCAAGACAAAAATATCCTGACAAAGAAATAGTAGCTATTTTCTTGCCTAATACATATTCTAGAACTGAAGCTTTGATGGATGAGTTTGTTGATGTTTTAAAACTAGCAGATAAAGCTTATATTATGGATATTCATTGCGATAGAGAACAGAGTAGTGATTATCCAGGAGTATCTTCTGATACTTTGATAGAACGTGTTCCTAATAGTGAAAAGGTTAGCTTGGAAGACGCAGATAAATTATTAAAACATAAAAATAGTGTTATGTGTTTTATGAGTTGTACTAATATTTATGTGTTACTTGATAAATATAAAGAACTTTTAAAAAACAATAAATAATTTTTAAAAAAGAGTTAAACTCTTTTTTTCTTTTTCCTTTTAATATATAATATAATTATATGGAGTTGATATAATGGCTATAGAATTTAATTCACCAGAAGAATTATATAGAAGAGTACATCCAGCACTAACTAGTAAAGTTCGTGAATTTAGACGTAATAAAATTAATTTTATTAAAGAAGAAGATATTTGGAACTATTTAGTTGAATCTAAATGGAAAAATGGAAAAGGATTGGAACTTTTTAATATAGTTGATGATATTTTAAACACCAATAATAAAGAAATAGAAATGTATGTAACTAATAAAATGCGTAATTTTAAAAGAGACATAAATTTAGATGATATCAATCTTACTTAGGAGGAGTTATGACAAAAGGTAGACAGACATATAGTATAGATGACTTAATGGATCAAGTAAGGACATATATTAATGCCCCTCAAGATTTAGAATTAATAGAAAAAGCTTATCTTTTTGCAAAGGAAAAGCATGAAGGACAATTTAGAGTAAGTGGTGAAGAGTATATAAATCATCCTTTAGCAACCGCTATAATTTTAACTAGCGTTTATGCTGATACACCAACTCTTTGTGCGGGGCTTATGCATGATGTATTAGAAGACACTGATACAACAAAACAAGATATAGAAAATGAATTTGGTAAGGAAATTGCTAGTTTAGTATATGGGGTAAGCAAGATTTCAAGAATTCATTTTTCAACTGAGAATGATGCTTTAGTTGAATATTATAAAAAAATTATTGTAGGTATGAGTGAGGATGTTCGAGTAATAATTATTAAGCTAGCTGATAGATTACATAATATGCGTACATTATGGGCTTTACCAGAAGAAAAAAGAAAATCTAAAGCAAAAGAGACTCTTGAAATATTATCACCAATTGCACATCATTTAGGTATACATAAAATAAAAAGCGAATTAGAAGATTTATCTCTTAGATATTTAAAACCTGATGTTTTTTACGACATAGCTGAAAAATTAAATAATACTAAATTAGAACGTGATAATGTAGTAGCAGAAATGCTTACTTCCGTTAGCAATATATTAACAGAACATCATATTAAACACGAGATAAAAGGACGTAGTAAAAGTATTTATAGTATTTATAAGAAACTAGAAAAAGGTCGTAAGTTTAGTGATATTTATGATTTGTTAGCGTTAAGAATTCTAGTTGATACTGAACAAGAATGTTATTCAATAATTGGTCTTATTCATTCTAAATATAAACCAATTCCTAAACGTTTTAAAGATTATATAGCAATGCCTAAAGCAAATGGATATCAATCACTTCATACAACTGTTTTTGGAATTGATGGATATTTGTTTGAAATTCAAATAAGAACTCATGCAATGGACGAAATAGCAGAAAATGGTGTAGCATCCCATTGGGCTTATAAAGAGCATAAGGATTTAACTAAAACTTCACAAAATACTACAGAAGCAAAACTACAATTTTTTAAAGCAATTATTGAACTTAACGAAGATAAAATGAGTAGTGAAGACTTTGTAAATAGTGTTAAAAACGAAGTATTAAATGATAATATATATGTTTTTACTCCTAAAGGAGATATATTTGAACTTCCAAAAGGAGCTACTCCAATAGATTTTGCTTATCGTGTTCATACAAGAGTAGGTGAAACTATGGTTGGTGCTATTGTAAATAATAATATTGTGCCATTAAATTATGAGTTACAGAATAATGACATAGTAAAAATAAATACTAACAAAAACTCACCAGGGCCTTCTAAAGAATGGTTAAAAATTGCAAAATCAACACAAACTAAAAATAAGATTAGAGCTTTCTTTGCAAAAAGTGAAAAAGATATTTATATTGAACGCGGAAAAGATGCTCTAGAAAAAGAATTAAGAAAAAGAAAACTATCAATTTCCGAATTCTTGAGTGATGAAAATTTAAAAGAAATATACGAAGAAATAAAAGAAGATTCTTTAGATGACTTGTATTTGGTTATAGGTAATAATAAGTATAGTCCAACATACATTACTAATATTATAGATAAAGAAGAAGAAGATACTCTTGATGTCAAATTAAAGCCTATTCCTAAGAATACTGATGCAGACATTATAGTAGAAGGAATTGATAAAATTAAAGTTAATCTAGCTAATTGTTGTAATCCACTTCCAGGGGATGAGATTATAGGATACATTACTAAAGGTAATGGTATTACGATCCATAGAAAGAACTGTCCTAATTTGGAAAGCATGGAAGAGAGAATGATCAATGTTAGTTGGAATGATACTATTAATAATAAGTATTTATCTACTATTATGGTTTATTCTAAACCTTATGATAAAGCTTTACTCGAAATAATGCAGAAAGCAACTAATAGTAATATAAGCATCGATAGTATGAAAACAATTAATAAATTAGATGGAGTGTTATACGAAGTAGATATATGGGTTAATAGTTTAACACATTTAAATAACTTTATTAGAGATTTAAATAATTTGTCTTATATTGAGTCAGTTGAAAGGTTTATGCGATGAAGATAGTAGTTCAAAGAGTTACTAATGCATCTGTTACAGTAGATAACAAAATAGTTGGTAAGATAGATAATGGTCTTTTGTTATTAGTTGGTTTTACTCATGATGATACTTATGAGAAAATAAATTATATGGTTAATAAAGTTATAAATTTAAGAATTTTTGATGATAATAATGGTGTAATGAATTTGAGTGTTAAAGATGTTAATGGGAGTATTTTGTCAGTATCTCAATTCACTTTATATGGCGACGCTTCTAAAGGAAATAGACCTAGCTATGTAAAAGCATTAAATGGTAAAGAAGCAATTAAACTATATGATTACTTTAATAGTGAATTATCTAAATTAATTCATGTAGAAAAAGGTATATTTGCAGCGGACATGAAAGTTAATTTATTAAATGATGGTCCAATAACAATAATTTTAGAGAAGTAGGAGGAAATATGTTTAAGGATAAGTTGAATTTTAAATTGTTAAATTTATTGATTTTATTAGTTATTGTCTATATAGCTATTAGTACTATTCCGTGGTGGGGAGGAATAATTTTAAAGTTATTATCAGTTATCTTCCCATTCGTTATATCTTTTGCTATTGCATATGCTTTTTATCCTTTGGTTAGAAAGTTAGAAAATAAAGGAGTAAGAAAAACTTTAGCTGTGACACTAGTTGTTGTAGTAACTACATGCTTTATTTTAGGATTAGTTGCAATTACTGTGCCACTTGTTTATGATCAGTTAATAACTTTATCTAAATTGATTGGAGAGATAACTACTGATATATCTTCAAAGTTTTCATTAGATTTAGGAGGATTTGAGGATACAGTTACAGGAATTTTAAATGATTTAATAGGTAGTGTTGGAAAATATATTTCTACCGGTACAATTAGTTTTGTTGGTAAGTCAGTAGACTTCTTAACTAAAGCTATTATTATCTATATTGTTTCTATTTATTTCTTAGCTGGAATGGATGGTATAAGAAAAAATGTTAAGAAAATATTAAAACATAAGAGTACTAAAGCATTTAATTATATTAAATCTATTGATAAAGAACTAGGGCAATATTTACAAGGATTAGTAATGTTTATGGTTATTCAGTTATTTGAATATTGTTTCTTATTCTTTATAGTAGGACATCCAAACTGGTTACTATTAGGAATACTTGCAAGTATTACTACTGTTATTCCATATTTTGGAGGCCTTATCACTAATATAATTGCTGTTATTTTAGCTAGTGTTGTATCTACTCCAGTATTTATTGCTACATTAGTTATCTGTTTGGTATTTCCAAATATTGATGGATACGTTATATCGCCTAGAGTTTATGGTAAAACAAATAATATCAATCCATTATGGACAATATTCTCAGTGTTTGTTGGTGGAGCATTATTTGGGTTCTTTGGAATTTTAATAGCACTTCCAGCTTATATTGTAATAAATAGAACATATCACTTCTTTGAGGATGACATCAAAGATAAGATTGATGATATGAAAACTACTAAGAAAATAACTAAGAAATAGTGATTGTTTAAAGAAACTTGTAAAAAGTTTCTTTTTTTATGCTTTTTTAGGAAATTGTACTCCAATGTCTAATAAT
>OIYG01000063.1_pt1 | contig 112374 bp, 107 predicted proteins | sample 1587861 | NCBI WGS metagenome assembly OIYG01 (sample SAMN03283272) | human gut metagenome | biome: human-associated habitat; material: feces | host: Homo sapiens | place: Peru | collected 2012 | reverse complement strand
GACTAGAAAATGAGTTGAGAGGAACTCGAAACGTAATTTTCTGTTCCTACTCGGTGATTCAGAGTCTGTTTAATAATCAATATAAAACAAGGAATAAAGGTTAAAAATCTTTGTAAAATGATGTTCCCCGCTGGCAGGGGAACCGAAATCTATGATTTCGAAGGGGAGGAAATAATCAATATAAAACAAAGGATTAATCCCTAAAACCCTTGTTAAATTTTGCTAGGAAGAGACCCTGAAACGAGTTCAGGGTGACCTTTCCCTTTGTCGAATGTTGTAACGGATTCTGAATAACAAGAAAATTAATTTGCTCATTACATTCGCAAAAATTTTCTAAGTTTTCAGAATGACGATTAATCAGCAAAATCCAACTAAGAGTCATTCCGGCCTACGAGCCGGAATCTGTTTTCTCTTTCTCAATGTTACAAAATATTAACCGCAAAAATGAAATATTAATAATTGTTAAATAAATTTCTTATATAGTTTTTTCTTATTATTAGTGTGTTTTGGACGTCTTAAACAGAAAAATATTAATACTTTTGGATTAATATTTTGGATTTAGGTTCTTTTGTGTCTGTTTTTGGGTATAAGTTTGATATATGAAATGAGACAGTATAAAATCATGAAAAATTTTTTGTAGTCTGTTAATCAGAACACGGCGGAGCACCAAAATATGGGTGAATTTAAGAAAATCATACAAATGATTGACAGACTTTGAAAAAAATAGTAATATAATGATTATGTAAAATGTATGTTATAGTTTATTAAATTAAGAAAGGTGAATGATTATGACAACAAAAAGATTCGGTTTTACTTTGGCAGAAGTATTGATTACATTGGGTATTATTGGTGTAGTTGCTGCTATGACTATCCCAACGTTGATTTCTAACACTAACAGTGCTAAATTCAAATCTCAATATAAAAAGACTTTGTCAACAATGAACCAAGCAGCATTGATGGCTACTGCACAATATGACTTAGACTTTGCTTCATTAACAAGAGCTTGCGGTACTTCGGGCGGTACTGAAAAACCTGACGTAACTGCATCTATGTGTGCTTTGATTAACGGTACATTGTCAGGTGCTACATACTATTCAGCGGCATCTTCTATTAAAATTCCTGGTTCAACAGCAGCTTATGCTATCAACGGATCTCCAAAAGTTGCAGCTGCAACCTTCAAGGCTTATCAATTAGCTGATGGTTCAATGGTAGCATTTAACGATGTTAAATCTTGTACATTGGAAGTTGGTGGCGATATTACAGCACTTGCCACTAAATGTAGAGGTTTCATCGATGTTAACGGTGCAACTCTTCCTAACAAAGCAGTTTCTTGTTCAGCAGCATCAACAACTGCTGTCGCATCAACAGTTGGTTCTTGTATCGTAAGAAACAACGCTACAGATATGGGTGACATTTTCCCTGTAGTATTCCACGATGGTACAGTAGAACCAATTACAAACGCAGCAAGATACGTTTTGAACCAAGCAAAATAGTATAAATTCTAAACCCTCCCCTTGAGGGAGGGTCGAAATCTATGATTTCGGGGTGGGGTTAAAATAGCCTATAGTAACGGTTTTGCTGGAGTATCAGATTCTGAATAAGATAAAATCAACGCAATTAAAAATTGCTCGATTTTTAATCTTTTCAGAATGACGAAAGCTTTGCTAAGCCCACCAAATAGTCATTTTTTCTGTTCACAAGCTTTTATATCACGTCTTCGTTATCGTTAGTTTCAACGAGTGAGAGGTCAATCGGTAACGAAAATCCGAAGGTAGAGCCGTGATTTGGTTTTGAGTTTACAAAAACGTGTCCGTTATGGTGTTTTTCGATAGTTGTTTTGACCAAATGTAAGCCCAAGCCAGTGCCTTTTACACTATGAGTTTTGTTTTCCACTCTATAAAATCTTTCAAAAACCTTCTTTTGAAATTCAGGAGCAATGCCTATTCCTTCATCTCGCACTGTTACCGTAACCAAGTTTTTGTCTGTTTCTTTGTACAGTTTAACTTGGATTGTCGAATCTTGCGGTGCGTATTTTATCGCATTAGACAAGTAATTTGTCAAGGCTCTTGCGATACTGTCGTAATTGAACATCAACAATGGAATGTCAGGTTCTTTTTCGACTTCAATTTTTAGATTGTGTTCTTTTAGCAAAACTTCAACCTGAGAAACGCAGGCATCAACAAGTTGCGAAATATCGTTTTCGGATTTTTCAATTTTAGCGTTTGAGTCAAGTCTTGAAAAGTCCAAAATGTCATTAACCATACTGTTAAGTCTGATAATTTCCGTGTTAATCGTTCCGATAAATTCTTTTTGGGTTTCGTAATCAAATTCGTTGCCGTAATTGTATAAGGTGTCAATGTAACTTCTCAAAACAGTGACAGGCGTTCTCAATTCGTGGGAAACATTTGATATGAATTGTGATTTCATCTGATCCATTTCAGTTTCTCTTGTAACATCAATCAATACGATTATATAGCCCAAGTAGTCTTCGCTTTGTGAAAACATTGGTGAAATTATTGATTTAATTACTCTTCCGTCAATTTTAATATTAAAGGTCACAGGTTTTGAAGATTTTTCGCCGAGTGACAAGTTTTTGTATTCTTTAATTTTTTCAGCAAAACAGTATTCGCCTTCGGTGTCAACATATTGCTGAATATCCGTGTTAAGAAGTTGGTCGTCTTGCAATGCCAAAAGCTCTTTAGCGTGGTTGTTTAACAAAACGACATTATCGTTATTGTCGCAAACTACAACCCCGTTGACGATGCTCATCAAAACTGCTTCCAGTTTGTTACGTTCAAGCGTCAATTGTTCTACGTTTTGTTCTTCGTAAACGTTCAATCTTACCGACATATCGTTAAATGCGTTGAAAAGTTCTCTAACTTCTTCGCTTACGTCTTTACCTTCAATTCTATATCCGAATTCACCTGAGGAAATTCTGCGAACTCCATCGTGCAAAATTCTTAATTCTCTTGTTATCAGGTAGGTATTTATTAAAATTACAAATGCAAAAACCAACCAAACAATAGCAAAAACAAACAAAATCGACATTCTGGTGGTCGAGGACATTTTGCTGATAAACGAGCCTGAAAGCCCTATGGTAACCGAGCCGATAGTGGTATTTGTTCGGTAATCTATCATCGGTGAAGACACAGAAAGCCCACCTTTTTTAGTGGCTTTAGAAGTCTTTTCTTTGGCACTGTAAATAACCTTTCCGTCACTGTCCCTAAATTCTATTGAAACAATGTCGGGGTGAGATTTTATGATTGAATCCGAGTGTGATTTTAAAATCCCTGAAACTTGAGATTTTGAGGCATTTTTAGTGATTTCAACGCTTTCAATCGCCAAAGTTTTAGAAATTACCTGTCCGAAACTTTGATATGTTTCGTTGATATTTTTTTGAATATTAACAATGGCAAAAAGTGCAATTGCCATTATTAACAAGGTACTCAACACTAATCCGAAAATAATTAATCTGTTTTGAGTTGTAAAACTCGGTCTTTTGCTCTCGTTCATAGTTCAATTATATCACATGAATAATTTTTATAAACAATATTTATTGGTCAGAAAAATTTGAGGTAGAGAGTGGGAAAATATTATAAAAAATGGCGAACTCCATTTGGAAGTTCGCCACAATTATGTTTAAAGGTGAATTTTTGATTATTCTTTAACATATTCTGCATCGATAACATCGTCATCATTGTTTTTTGAAGAAGATTCCGATGATGCTGATTCAGAATTTGCACTTTGTGCGTTAGCACCGTCTTTTTGTACTGCTTCGTAAGCTTTTTGAGAAATAGCAAACATTGTTTGTTGCAATTCTTCTGACAATTTTTTCAATTCGTCAACTGATTTATTTTCATCAATAGCTTTTTGCAATGCAGTTTTTTGTTCTTCTAATTTTGATTTGTCAGCAGCATCGATTTTGCCTTCAAAGTCTTTGATAACTCTGTCTGCTGAAGCAATCATACTTGAAGCATTGTTTCTGATTTCCGCTTCTTCTTTTCTTTTCTTATCTTCAGTTGCGTTTGCTTCTGCTTCTTTAACCATTTTGTCGATATCGGCTTCAGACAAGTTAGAAGAATTTGTAATAGTGATTTTTTGTTCTTTGTTGGTTGCTTTATCTTTAGCAGATACGTTTACGATACCGTTGGCATCAATATCAAATGTAACTTCGATTTGAGGAATACCACGCATTGCAGGAGCAATACCCTCAAGTCTGAACATACCCAAAGATTTGTTATCTCTTGCCATTGGTCTTTCACCTTGAAGAACTTGAATATCAACGGCTGTTTGGTTGTTTTCCGCAGTTGAGAAAGTTTGAGATTTAGAAACAGGTATAGTAGTGTTTCTTGGAACTAACGGGGTCATAACGCCACCCAATGTTTCAATACCCAAAGTTAACGGAGTTACATCTAACAATACGATGTCTTTAACTTCACCAGCCAATACACCTGCTTGGATTGCAGCACCAACCGCAACAACTTCATCAGGGTTTACTGATTGGTTAGGTTCTTTTCCTGTGTAATCTTTAACCAATTTTTGAACAGCAGGGATTCTTGAAGAACCACCAACTAATACAACTTCATCAATGTCTGATTTTGAAATTCCTGCATCTTGAATTGCTTGTTCAACAGGTTTTTTACATCTTTCAAGTAAGTCGTAGCTTAATTCTTCAAATTTTGCTCTTGTTAAGTTCAAGTCTAAGTGTTTTGGACCGTTAGCGTCAGCTGTGATGAATGGCAAGTTAATGTTTGTTTCAAATACTGAAGACAATTCACATTTTGCTTTTTCAGCGGCTTCTTTAACACGTTGCATTGCTTGTTTATCACCTGTCAAGTCAATGCCTTCTTGTTTTTTGAATTCTTCGCAAATCCAATTCATAACTTTTTGGTCGAAGTCATCACCACCTAAGTGAGTATCACCTGATGTTGATAAAACTTCGTGTACACCGTCACCGATTTCAAGAACTGAAACATCAAATGTACCACCACCTAAGTCAAATACCAAAACTTTTTCTGATTTATCTTTTTCAAGACCGTAAGCCAAAGCGGCAGCTGTCGGTTCGTTTACGATTCTCAAAACATCTAATCCTGCGATTTTACCTGCATCTTTTGTTGCTTGTCTTTGAGCATCGTTGAAGTATGCAGGAACTGTGATTACTGCAGAAGTAACTTTTTCTCCAAGATAATTAGAAGCATCATCAGCTAATTTTCTTAAAATCATTGATGAAATTTCTTGCGGAGTATAATCTTTGCCTTCGATGTTTACTTTGTAATTTTCGCCCATGTGTCTTTTGATTGAAGCGATTGTTTTATCAGGGTTTACGATTGCTTGACGTTTTGCTAATTGACCAACCAATCTTTCGCCTGTTTTTGAAAAACCTACGATTGAAGGTGTTGTTCTTGAACCTTCTGCGTTTGCAATAACGGTTGGTTTACCACCTTCCATTACTGCTACTACCGAGTTTGTTGTACCTAAGTCGATACCAATAGTTTTAGCCATAATTTTTATCTCCTTTACTTAATTTTTCTTTTCACTTCTTTATATTATTGTTATAACATCTTTTTTTAAGAACCTTAAAAAAATAAACAAAAAATTAACATTTGGGAGAATTTTCTTAATTTTTCGATGAAAAGAGAATTTGTTGCAAAATTTTTGTGGGAGTTTTGCAATATATATTATCCATGATAAAATAAAGCTATGGAAAGAAAACCGATAGTAGCAATAGTAGGAAGACCGAACGTAGGGAAATCTACTTTCGTAAATCGTCTTGTCGGTGCAAGACATTCGATTGTTGACGATTTGCCGGGGGTTACTCGTGATAGAATTTATTTTGATGTTGAATGGCAAAACAAAGCCTTTACCGTAATTGATACGGGCGGAATTATTCCGGGTGATGAAGATGATATTATGGTTTCGATTTTTGATCAAGCAAAATTGGCGTGCGAAGAAGCCGAAAAAATCATTTTCCTTGTTGACGGAAAAGACGGTATAAATCCGATTGATTATGATATTGCAAATATTTTAAGACAATCGGGAAAACCTGTGTTTGTTGCCGTAAATAAATGCGACAATCCCGAATCTTTGCTGATGATTAGCGATTTTTATGCTTTGGCACTCGGTGAACCTATTGCAATTTCCGCTTTGCACGGTAGCGGAGGTGTTGGTGATTTGTTAGAACTTGTGACTTCCGATTTTAAAATTTTGGAAGAAACGGAAGACGATAAAAGAATTAAAATTGCGATTGTCGGTCGTCCTAATGCGGGAAAATCCTCAATCGTTAATGCCTTGCTAAATGCGGACAGGGTCATTGTTTCTGACGTATCGGGAACAACTAGAGATAGTATTGATAGTCATATTACTTATAAAGACACCGATTTTACCATTGTTGATACTGCAGGTATCAGAAAAAAATCGAAAGTTGATTACGGTGTTGAAAAATTTGCGGTAGATAGAGCAATTCGTTCTATTAGAGATTGCGATATTGCACTGTTGGTAATTGATGCGAAAGAAGGAATTTCTGACCAAGACAAGAAAATCTCTTCAATAATTACGGAATCAGGCAAAGGCTTGATTGTTGCAATTAATAAATGGGATTTGATTGAAGATAAAAAAGCCAATACAATAAACAAATTTGAAAAAGAATTGGCAGTGGATATCCCGTTTTTGAGTTTTGCTCCGAAAATTTTTATAAGTGCCGTGACAAAACAACGTTTAGGACAAATTTTTGAGGAAAGCGTTAAAGTTTACGAACAGTGTACAAAACGTATTTCTACAGGTTTGTTGAATAAAGTTATCAATGAAGCGTACGCACTAAATCCGCCAACAAGTTTCAAGGGTAAGAGATTAAAAATTTATTATATTACTCAGGCGAAAACTCAACCGCCTACATTTATTTTGTTTGTAAATAATGAGGAATTGTTGAAGGATAGCTACAAAAGATATTTGGAAAATAAATTGCGTGAAGCCTTCGGCTTCTTTGGAACACCTATCCGAATTTCCGTTCGACAACGTGGCGAGGGTAAAAAGAATAAATAATAATTACGCCTTTTAAATGAGTAGGGCTGCATTGCCATGCCGACAGCATAAATTGAAGTCATGTGGCTCATGTCGATAGGGCTACTTAACAATTCCGTATTTTTTCTTTAATGAGATTATTTTATTATAAGACTCTTCTATTTTGTTTTGAAGTTCGGAATCATTTAATGCTTTTTTATAAATTTCTTCTATTATATTAATTGTTTTATCTGTCGAATTTCTATAAATAAACATGTTCAAACCTGCTCGAATGCCCATTTCGCAAGCTTCAACCTCTCCAAATTTTGAGACTCCTTTCATTATCATATCGTCAGAAATTACAACGCCGTTAAATTTCAAATTTGTTCGCAAATAATCAATCGTAGTTTTGCTTAATGAGGTCGGAATTACCTCTTTTTCAAAACATTTGCAATGAAGATGTGCCACCATAACCATTTCCGCCCCGTTTTGAACTGCAAATTTGAACGGCTTTATGTGGTATTTTTCCAGTGTTTCAAGTGATAAATTTATCTCAGGCAAGGTTAAATGGCTATCGCTTTCTGCATCTCCGTGTCCTGGGAAATGTTTAACGCATGGAATAATTCCGAAATTTTTGTAGGCTTTCGAAACGATTTTTTCGCCCTCAATAACTTCATCAGGGTTTGATGAAAATGCCCGCTCCCCGATTATCGGATTTTTCGGATTTGTGTTTGTATCAATGCAGGGTGCAAAGTTCAAATTTATGCCAAAAGATACCAATTCTTTTGCAATTTCTTCGGTTTGTTTTTTTAAAAACTCGGAACCTTTTTCAAATGCAAATTTTGCGGATAAATATTTTTTGTCCCCGTGTAAGTTTTCGGTACGCTCAACTCGTCCGCCCTCTTGGTCAATCGACAAAAACGGCGAAATAATGCCTGCCGTTTTAACTTCTATGATTAGATTTTCGAATTGCTCAACAGAATTGATATCTTTTGTAAAAAATATCAAACCGCCAAGTCCGTTATGCAAGGCTGTGCGGTAGTTTTCGCCGTCAGTTCCGAGAATAAACATTTGATAAAGTTTTGATTTTAAATTCATTTTTTATCCTTTGAACGCCAAATTCCAAACTTCAAACAAATCTGTCAATTTGCCGTTTTTAACAACTTCTTGAATTTTTGAATGAATTTTGTTTAAATCTTCTTCAGACGGGATTACAAAACCTTCCGGAAGTTGTATGTCTGCTGAGGTTTTAGTGTTTACAAAACCGCAATTCAAAACCAAGAATTCCTTATAAAGTTCTAAAACTTTTACAAATTTTGGAATGATTTCATAATCTGTGCCGATATAGTATTTTGCATCTTTTTTTAATTTGTCAAAAAAGTCTATTGAAAAATCTGCTTCTTCAATGGTTTCTTCTTTGTCGTAAGTTCCGCCTAAGCAAGGATTACCTTCTATTTTATAATCGCTTGTGTTTTTAATATATACCGCCCAAAGCAGGCTGCCCAAACAAAAACCTACGTTTGCTTCTGCCATTTTTACTAGTTGCGGATACATCATTTTGAATTTCATTTTTCTTTGACCGAAGTTTTTGAATTGATTTATTGAATTATAAATATATTCAACTCCGATTGATAAAATTGTTGTGTGTTGGGCAAACCCCGGATCAAATAAAACCATTTCTTCTGTTTTTGTCATTTATAATACCTCTGATTTCTTTTTTTTCTGTTTTAAAACTTTGTTTTGATATTTTTCATCATATTCAAATTTTGTTCCGTTGACAAAACTTTTAACAATCGCATTCGCAAAAACTCCTCTTGCTGACCAGTAAGAGGTGTGAGCAAACAGTGCGGAACGTTTTGACCAAACGCTTGAGTTATCGTAAATTACACCTTTAGGGTTTTCTATTGTCAAATCAAGAGCTTGTTCAATTTGCGGAATTGTTAAATTTCTGCTTGTCGGAAATCCTAGCGGGTCTTCCCTAAAATTAACCGTCAGGAAGTACAAACCGTTTTCCAAAATATATTTTATTGCATATCTGTTGTAAAAAGTGATTTCGTAATTTTTATCAGAAATATCCGAATAAAATAACGGAATCGGGCTTGCAAAGTTTACAAATGCTTTGACTGTTCCTTCAGGTGCACAGTATTTTTCTGTAGCTTCATCAAGTTTTAAATAATTTGCTTTTAATTGATTTTTATCTTGATTTAAAACTAAATGCCCGGTGTTTGAAAGTACGCCGATATTCCCTTTTTCATAGGTTAAAGCGGAAAGACAGGTTTTATTTTTCGGGTTATCTTTTACAAATTTCAAAATTTCTTCATCATCTGTCAAAATGGTAATGAGATTTTCTGTGTCAATATAAGGTAATTTATAGAGCATATATTGGTAATTTATAAAAGTTCCTGCAGAATATCCGTATAGGATAACCTTTTTGTTTTCCTTTGCCAATTCTTTAACTTCTTCGTTTAGAGAATCAAGGAGCGGTAGCATATTGTGAGTTTTTTGTACCCAAATTGCATCGTGCATGAATTGAGTCAGCAAACTTCTGATTTCATAAGCAAGGGTTGAACTGAAGGCCTTTGAAATATTTAATCTATCTTTTACAAAATCCAAATCTGTTTTACTGTCATAGCCCCAGAAAAATATTTGCGGGGTGTCATCAATAACGAGTTTGTTTTCTTTTGTCCATTTTTTTACGGTACTGTTTTTCTCAAATTTCTTTTTAATCACGGGATGTAATTTATTTACTCCCTTGATATACCAGTCTTTCATTTTTGTATCGTTGTTATTTGAGCCGTTTATATATAGAAAGGTCAAATTATGTTCTTCTGCCATAGCGGGTATTGCAGTAAACATTGCCATAAATATAATTAATAAAATCTTTTTCATGGTAATATTTTATCACAATTATTATTTTTTTAGGTAAATGTTTTTACAAGTGATAATTATATGTTAGCATTTAATTATGAAAAACTTTTTAGTCGGTTTACTGGATTGGATATATAAAAAGAAGTGTTACTTTTGTGGCAGTTCGAAAGAGTCTGTCAAAATGTGTTCGGATTGTTATGACAAACTGGATTTTTTGCCTGTCAAAACCAATCGTGTAATTTTTAATTCAAGAGTTTACTGTGCTGGAGTTTATTCAAAAGAATTGCAGAAAATGATTAGGGGGCTAAAGTACCACAGGCAAAAAGATTTGGCATATTATATGGCAAAATTTATGTGGGAATATTGGCAAAAATTGGAGCTTGAGGGTGATTTTCAAATCGTTCCCGTTCCGATTTATCCGAAAAGAAAGAAAAAACGAAAATACAATCACATGGATTTGGTGGCAATAGAGTTTGCCAAATTTTCGGGATATGAGGTTAACACGGAGTGTATAAAAAGAATTAAGGACACAAAGCCGCAATATAATTTGAATAAAAATCAACGTTTGGCAAATTTACACAAAGCGTTTGAGGTTGACCCGACAAAAATTTTCCAGAATAAAAAACTGCTTTTGATTGATGATATTTGCACAACGGGTTCAACTTTTGAAGAAATGATAAAAGAGTTTAACAAACACGGGATTTATGATATAACTTGTTTTACAACGGCAACACCTTTTGAGGATTAAGATGATACTTGGCGAATTTGCAAAATATTTACAACAGCACAATGAAGAACTTATGATGCGAAAAACTACCACCTTGAAGCTTTTGCACGAGTGGTTGAGGTTTGCAATTATGAAAAATCCTAAAAATCATATTGATAAAATTTTGCACAAGGAAATTTTATTTTGTGAAAATCAAAATGGAGATTATTTGTTTTTAGGAAAATCAGATAGCGGACGAGTTTTAGTTAGTGCGTTGATTGAATTTGCAAAAAGTTATACAAATTTTATGAATTCAAAATGGTTTGAAATAACGGAAAAATCGTTTCATAAAACAAAATCTTAGGATAAATACAAAGATTTTGGTATAATAAAGAAAAAGAGGTTTTATATGAAATTAAGCATTAGTGCAAAGAACGCAAAAGTTTATTTGTCTTGGAGCAAAGTTGAAGCAGATTATTTTAGAGTTTTCTGTAAAATTGACGGAATTTTTGTTGAATATGCCAAAGTTTTTGATACGAATTTTGCCACGCTTTCACTCCTTCCGTACGGAGAAAATACTTGTTTTGTACAGGCAATAAAAAACGGAATAATTATTGATAAAACTTCTGTTAAAAATTTTATTCTTGATGCTATTGATACGGTTGCTTTCAAAACAGACGAGAATCAGGTGCAAATTCATTACAGTGCTTATCCGAACGCTAAGGCATACCGTTTATACACAGATAACGGCGATAAAAATTTTGGTGGCAAATTGAATTCCGAACAGACAAATCTTACCACTCGTTTTGAAGAAAATGTTTCATATAAAATTAAACCTTATGCTTTTGATAATAAGCAAGCAAGGCTTATTTTAAATTCTTCACCGATTTTTGATTGTCAAAAAAATGAATTTTTGTCTTTGTCTGTTCATAAATCGTTCAATAACAAAATGTTTATAACTTGGCTTTTTGAAGGTGTTGCTGACGGATTTTTGGTATATTCGCAAGGGGCTGAATTCCCAATATTTGAAACTAATGACGGACTTCGACACTACGCATATTTGGAAAATTTCAGCGTGGATACAAAGTTTTGCGTTAAAGCCTATGTAAATTCTCCGAACGGAAAAATTGTAATAAGCACGTCTGATTTTGTGGTTTGTTCAAATATTGAATTTGGAGAACCTAAAATTTCTTTGATTATTCCTGCTTATAATGCTAAAGATTATATCGCAAGAAGTATTGATACTGCTCTATCTTCGACTTTTCATGATTTTGAAATCGTTATCGTGAATGACGGTAGCACGGATTCAACACAGGATATTATTGATTGGTATGCTCAAAATTATGACAATGTTGTATCGCTTCAAAAGTTAAACGGTGGGGTTGCCGATACGAGAAATGTCGGAATAAAAGCCGCAAAAGGTGAATATATCGCCTTTATGGATAATGATGATATGATTCGCCCTAACATGCTGGAAGAATTGTATAAAACAATTACAAAAAATGATTGCGATGTTGCGATTGCTCCGCTATATCGACTTGTTGACAGTGGATATACCGTGCATTGCAAATTGCCGTTCCCGACAGATATTGCAATCGATATTGATAAATATTTAGATATAATGTACACTCCGAATTTTTACAACTGTGCAATTTGGAACAAATTGTATCGGGCTTCAATCGTAAAAGCACACCCGTTAGGAATTTTACGTTATGAAGATGTTTCTTGGACTCCTTGCATTTTATCTTATGCAAAAACTTTCTGTTTTCTTGATACTCCGTTTTACGAATGGGACAGAAAGCTTCGTCCTGAAACTTTTGGTGATTATCTTGCAAAAATGCCTGAAAATGAACTTTTTGAACATCGAAAACAGGCAATGTTGTTCTTTGTGGAAAAGGGTAACCAAAGCAAAATTGCCTACTTAAAAGAAATTGCTAAAAGACGACTTCTTCGCTATGACGGAAATTCAAATCATAGCGGATATAAAGAACTTATTGAAAGAATTGAAACTGACGAATATTTGGACTAATTTGTTCGCCGGATTTTGTGTGGCGAATTTACAAGCCCAACGAAAAATCAACGTCATTGCAATCTTTGATATTTCCGTAACTTCGACTGAAGGAAAATCCTTTAATTCTTGTAATGTCGCCTGATGTCCAACTTTTTAGTGTAGTCGGTTCTTTGCAGGCACATTTATATTTCCCGTCTTTATAGAAAAAGCATACAGCATTCGCATTTGCCTGAGTCGTGGGTGTAAAAATTCTGTCCAAGTTGTTTACAACATAATACCCTGATGCAAAAACGGGGCATATTGTAAAAGATAAAATTAGCAAAAATATTATTTTAATTTTAGTGTTCATATTTGTGCCGTTCGTAAAAAGTTAATTATAAAATATAGGCTCTTGCGGTGATTTCCGAAAAAGCCTATATTTTTTATTAGTTATTATTCTGATTTTTGATTGCTGTCATCAAGCAGGCTTGCTTGTTGAACTTCAGGTTCTGCCGGTTTTTCGGCTTCCTTTTGAGGCATTTTGATTGTCACATCGTCTTCATCAGGGTTAATTATTTTATTAACCGAACATACAACGTCATTATCGCCCAAGTTTTGAGCTCTAACACCTGTTGCAGGACGTCCCTGTTGTGAAATTGAACCTGCATTCAATCGAGTAACAACACCGTTTGCGGTGACTAACATAATGTCGTCAGAATCTCTTACGATAGTCAAGGCAACAAGTCTTGAGGCACTTGTTTTGAATTTAGTTGCGATGAGACCTATTCCGCCTCTGTTTTGAGTTCTGAATTCAGAAAGTTTTGTACGTTTTCCGAAACCGTCAGAAGTGACAACCAACAAATCTGCATCGTAATCTTGTGGAACGATGTCACAACCTACGATTTCATCGCCCGAACGTAATTTCATTGAAATTACCCCTCTTGCACTTCTGCCTAAAGGTCTCAAATCTTGAATAGGGAATCTGATAGCCATACCGCAAGAAGTACCGATGATAATTTCATCTTTTGCGGTTGCAAGTTTTACCCAACATAAGCTGTCGCCTTCGTCCAAGCCAATCGCAATGATACCGTTACGTCTGATATTTGTGAAGTTATCCAACTCAATACGTTTGATATTACCTTTTTTAGTCAACATGATTAAATTCAAATCATTTGAGAAGGAACTTACTGGAACAACCGCCGTAATTTTTTCATCCTGATCAATCGGTAGAACGTTTACAATCGGCAAGCCTTTTGATTGACGTCCGCCTTCAGGGAAGTCGTAAACATTCAGGCTGTAAACAGTACCTTTAGAAGAGAAGAACAACACTTTGTCGTGCATCATTGCCGTGAAGAAATGTTGAATATCATCATCTTCTTTGGTTTTAATGCCTGATTTGCCACGTGTTGCACGGTTTTGACGTTCAAAAGTATCAAGTGAAATACGTTTCAAATATCCTTGATGAGTGATAAATACTGCCATTGGAGTATTTGGTGTCAAATCCTCAATAGTAACTTCGCCTTGGTCAGGTAAAATTTGAGTTTTTCTGTCATCGCCGTATTTTTCTTTATCTTCAAGCAATTCAGTTTTGATGATGTTCAAAATCTTTTGACGGCTTGCCAAAATTGATTCGTATTCTGCAATCTTTTTCAACAATTCGTCATATTCGGCTTTAACTTTGTCTTGTTCCAAACCTGTCAAACGTCTTAATTGCATTTCCAAAATAGCGTTTGCTTGGTCTGCATCAAGTCCGAATCTGCTCATCAAACCTTCTCTTGCAACATCTGTTGTTTTAGATGATTTGATAAGTTCAATAACTTCATCAATAGAACCCAAGGCGATAATCAAACCTGCCAAAATATGGGCTCTGATTTTTGCTTTTTTCAAGAAGAAAATAGTTCTTCTTGTAACAATTTCAATTCTGTGTTCTACAAATTCGTTCAATACTTCGTACAAATTCATCAAACGAGGTTGTTTTCCGCAAAGAGCAACCATGTTTACACCGAAAGTGGTTGCAAGTTGTGTGTATTTGTACAAGTTGTTACGAACTACGTCAGGTTTTGCATCTCTTTTTAATTCGATAACAATTCTCATACCTTCACGGTCGGATTCATCACGAATATCTGAAATGCCAGTAATTCTTTGGTCTTTAACAAGTTCTGCAATCTTTTCAATAAGTTGTGCTTTGTTCACTTGATAAGGAATTTCGGTTACAACGATTGCCGTTCTCGTTTGACGTCCGCCACCACCTGCAATTTCTTCAAATCCTGAAACTGCGGACATTTTGATTGAGCCTCTGCCTGTTTCGTATGCCTGTTTAATTTCGTTCAAACCGATAATTGTAGCGGCTGTAGGGAAATCAGGTCCTTTAATGTGTTCCATAAGCTCTGGAATAGTGATTTTCGGATTGTCGATTAACGCAATCGTTCCGTCAACAACTTCTCTAAGGTTGTGAGGCGGAATGTTTGTTGCCATACCTACTGCAATACCTGAAACACCGTTTAATAACAACATAGGAAGCCTTACAGGTAATACCGAAGGTTCTTGCAACGAACCGTCAAAGTTTGGTTCAAACTCAACAGTTTCACAATCAATATCTGCCAGCATTGATTGTGTAATTTTGTGCATACGAGCCTCTGTGTAACGCATTGCAGCAGCCCCGTCACCATCAACGGAACCGAAGTTACCATGCCCGTCAACCATAAGATATCTTGTTGAGAAGTCTTGAGCCATACGAACCAACGCTTCGTAAACCGAACTGTCACCGTGCGGGTGATATTTACCAAGAACTTCACCAACGATACGAGCACATTTCTTGAACGGCTTGTCAGGATACATACCTAATTCGTTCATTGCGTATAAAATACGTCTGTGAACAGGTTTTAAACCATCTCTAACGTCAGGTAACGCACGTCCGACAATTACACTCATTGCGTAGTCGATGTACGAACGCTTCATTTCTTCTCTTATATTAACAGGAACGATTTTCCCGTGATCAAACATGTTTTGTTGAGTCAACCCTCTATCCTCCAGTGTCTATACTCCTTGTGTAAATTATAGCACAAATAAAACTTTTGGAAAATAATCTTTACATTGGGTTAAGTTGTGGAGAGTCTTTATTGCATTTTGAACGAAAAATTTAATCAAAATCAATAAGTTCTTTAAGTGAAATGTCAAGTGAATCCGCAATTTGGAATAATTTACGAAGGCTTATGTATTCTCGCCCCGTTTCAATGCAGGCAAGATGCTCTCTCGAAAAATTTACGATTTCTGCGAGTTCGTTTTGGGACAACCCTTTTTGTTTTCTGAATTTTTTAATGTTTTGTCCTAATTTTAAAAGTCTTGACATAAACACATTTTGCAACAATAATACTTATAAATATGTAAGATGACACATTACAAAAAGGAGCTTTATGAAACGAGGTTTTACTCTTGCAGAAGTATTGATAACACTTGGAATTATTGGCATTGTTGCTGCTATGACCTTGCCGACTTTGATAACAAATTATCAAAAGCGTGCAACCATAGCGAAATTAAAACGTGCATACTCCGTGATTAAACAAGCGTATTTGATGTCTTATGACCAAGTTGGTGACCCTGCAGCTGACGAGGCAAAAGTAATGGGTATAGATAATTACTTTAAAACATACTGGGCTCCATATATAAAAGGCACGGTTTGTTATACTTACAATGAGTGTGGATATAAATCTGAGTTTCCATGGCTGCAACCAAATGGTTCTTTTTTTGATTATAGTGTTGTAGAGACACGGACTAGAGTTTCATTTTATTCTAATGATGGTTTTTTCTATGTTGTATTAGTTGCTTGTGGACCCAAAAGTGATTGGACTTCTTCCTTAATCTTTTTAGATATCAACGGCGGAAAAGGTCCAAATAAAGTGGGTAGAGATGTTTTTTATTTCCAGCGAATAGCGGACGAAAAAGGCAATGATATGCAACCTTATGGGTATAATAATAGTGATGCAACCATAAATTCAAATTGTTCAACAGAGGGGAATGGACGATTTTGTGCCGAAAAAATCCGCCGTGACGGTTGGAAAATTTTGAAAGATTACCCGTGGTAAACGGATTTTTATAAAACGAACCAACGAACCTACGGTGAGTTGTTTCAAACAGATTCTGAATAAGATAAAATCTATGCAATTGAAAATTGCTTGATTTTTAATCTTTTCAGAATGACGAAAACTTTGAAAGACTATGTTCCCCACTTGCGGGGGAACCGAAATCTATGATTTCGAAGGGGGGTAAAATAATGAAAATAAAACAAAGTATCAAACCCCAAAAATCCTTGTTATATTTTGCAATGAAGAAACCCTGAAACCCCGAGTAGGAACAGAAAATTACGTTTCGATTTCCTCTCAACTTATTTTCTAGTCAGTTCATGGTGACCTATTTAAACCTTTTATTCAAAATATTTTTCAATCGTTTTGTTAATTAATTTTGACATTTTTTCTCGCAAAATTTTTGGTGAAATAATTTCGCAATTATAGGTATAACGCAAAAGTCGGTGCAATAATTTGTCAGGATTTTCGTTTTTATTTATTACAACAAGTTCCTCTTTTTCATTAAATCCTTCAGAATATTCATTTTCTTTTAGTTTATAAGTCTTTGCCAAACGATTTTTTAATTTATACACCACTGTTGTACTCATTTCCGAAGATCCTGCGATTTGCGGTAATTTTGCAATCGACAAAATTCTATTAATCGGAACTTCTAATGGTGTATGAGTTATTGTGTTGTAGACTGTTAAATAAGCGTTTTTGCTATCATAAATGACTTCTTTCGGGATACATTTACAACTTTTTTCTTCCCCGTTTTGTGAATAAATCAGATTTATAACGAATTTTTCTGAACATATTTTTTCGCATTCTGCAATTTGTTCTCTTAGGTTTGAATAGAAAAACGTGAAATCATATTCCGAATTGCTTGTCATGGTGTGAAGTTTTAATTTGTCTTTCATTTCCATTCGGAATTTAATTTCCTGTAAAGTATCTTCAACGTTTTCTACGAGTTTTTTATTCGGAAAATTTTGTAAAGATTGTTCTAAAATACACAAAGCGTTCAAATCCGCAGGGAGCAAATCAAGCGTGTATAAACTGTTTTCAAGAATATATTTTCCGTTTTCTTTTTTAATTTTTAACCCGAAAACTCGCAAGGTGTTAATGTACTTGTTCAAAGTTACCTGAATATTATTTGTCGATGTTTCCTTGATTTCATCTTGAAAAATCTCCAAAACTTTTGAATATTCCGCCTCATCGTTGTAAAGCAGTTTCAAAAATTCAAATATTTTCAAACACCCGTCATTTAATTTCTTATTATTTCTCAAGGTATCCCTCTTTCATTTTCTTCAAAACAGAGATGATTTCTCCTTTAAATTCTGTCGGGTATAATACTTTACAGCTTGGGGAAAGGTACATTATACGCTGAACAATCTCTAATTTATTTCTTGATGTAATTTCTATTTGTAAATTTTTATCATTTTCCGAAATTATTTTTTCGTTAGGTAAAAGTTCAAAATCTTCGGTATTGTTTTTTGTGTAACTGTATCCTACCGTGATTTCAGGACTTGTCATGCTTTTTGTTGCCAAATTTACGCTGATTATTTTTATAATTCTTGAAACCAAAAATTTTGAATAATTTTTGTATTCCGAACTTACTCCGTACAAATACAATTTGCTGTTGTCAACGCAAACTTTGTCCGCTAATACCGTAATATTCTTTTTCCCCGATACGGGTGAATTGTAATATATTGTTAATTCTGTGTTGTTGTTTGCGTAATTTATCAAATTGCTTACAAGTTTTGAATCAATATTGCTTAGCGGTGAAATATTTTTCAACTTCAATTTAAAATCTTCGTTTTGAACATATTGAGAGATTTTATTGAAAAAATTTTGCAATGCGATTAGGTCTGAAACCTCTATGGATTTTGAGATTGCCTTATATACTTTTATTATATTTTTAACTTGTTTATCATTAAATCGAAGTTGAAACGGATGAGAAGTTATTGCGTATTTCACTGTGCCGTCTTCGTTGATTTTTGAGATTTCGCAGCCGATTTGTTTAAGGGAATTGAAATATATTCTCAACGCATCGACTGAAAGCTGTTCTTTTATATATTCATGATTTTTCAGGTATTCTTGAATTTCTTTGTACGATTTTGGAGAATCTAATAATAATGAAAAAATTATCATAGATTTGAAGGCAGTAAATGACATTAAATTGTATGTAATTGTATTTGTTTTTAGAAACTCTTTCATAAATTCGTCTTCCTGCAACTCAATCTATCACAAACTTTCACGATTTCCAACCTGTTAAAATTTTGCATGCCATAAAATAATACGAAATTATTATTTGTCAAATAAAAAATGCAAAAATTTTTACATGATTTCATTAAAAATACTTCATTAAGAATAGTTAACTTGGATTTTTACCCATGACAACGGGGGGCATGGTCGAATGTAAAATTTTTATACAAATTCTTTACTTGTAATTAACAGCGATTAGGTCTAGAGTAGATTACATAAGGAAAGCCGAATTTATAAAAAAGGCTACCGGATTTAGGAAGGATTAATACAGGTTATCTGCCGACATAACAGATAACGACATAGTAAGAAAAGTTGGACGATGTAGAAACAGAGGTGATGGTGAAGTAGTCCAAAGGGAAAGAGATGATTGAGGCAGTCGTTGACTGTATGGTTAGGGATATTTATTTTATAAAAAATAATTAGTGTATATCTAGTTTGTTTTGGGAAAAGCAAAGCTTTAGAAGAGAGTTGTAAGGATAGTTGTAAACTTTTTTAGCCTGTACTTGAAAGAGGACAGGCTTTTTTATATTATAAAAATATTATGATAGATGAGTTAGAGCCTAAAAAAGTTATTGCCTTGATGTCAGGAACATCTTGTGACAGCATTGATGCTGGGTATTGCGAAGTTTATCCAGATAAAACCGTTAAGTTAATTCAAGGTATAAATTATCAATATCCCGAACATGTAAGAGCAAAAATTTTCCAATTATTTAGAGGGGAAGCGTCCATAAAAGATATTTGCCAAATGAATTTTGTAATCGGTAAATGTTTTGCAGATGCTGCCAATGTTCTTATTTCTGAGTTCGGAAAACCTGATTTTATTTCAAGTCATGGGCAAACAATTTATCATTATCCGTTTGATGAAAAAATAGATAATATAAGTTTGAAAAGTACTTTACAAATCGGTGAAAGTTCCGTTATTTCCCAAGAAACAAAATGTATGACCATTTCAAATTTTCGAGAAGCGGATATCGCACAAAACGGACAGGGAGCACCTTTGGTTTGTTTTGCTGATGAGATGTGGTTTAAAAATAAAGGAAAGAATTTTGCAATTCAAAATATTGGCGGAATTTCAAATGTTACGGTAGTTTCTCAAGATTACGACACTTTTGGCTTTGATACGGGACTTGGCAATATTATGATCGATTATTGCACTCGTAAATATTTCGGTAAAAATTACGATAAAGACGGCGAGATAGCCGCAAACGGTATAATTTCGGATAATTGGTTGGAGTGCTTGTTGCAGGACGAATATTATTTTATGGAACCGCCAAAATCTACGGGAAGAGAGTATTTTTCACCGGAATATATTGAAAATACGTTGAAATACGCTCCGCAAGACCCGAAGGATATTATCGCAACAGTTACGGCTTTGACCGCAAGAACGATTGCCCAAAGTTATGAGCGTTTTGTTTTTCCTAATGTCGGAATACATGAGGCTGTAATTTGTGGCGGGGGTGCATATAATAAAACGTTAATGAAAATGTTGAGAACATATTTGCCAAAACATATTGATTTGAAAACTTGTGAAGATTACGGAATTTCAAATAATTTCAAAGAAGTTATGGCATTTGCTTTGCTCGGATATTGTACATATTATGGAATACCTAACAATTTGCCTTGTTGCACGGGTGCAAATAAAAGGGTAGTTTTGGGCAAAATTACGGGCTAAGAACTTTATAATTTTTTCAAAACATTTTTACTTTTTACAGGTTTGTAATATAATTTTCGTGTTAGTAGTTAGAGGGGTCCACCTCAAGAGGTAAATCATTCTTTCAAGTGTTATTGACTGAAGCGGAATTTTCCGAAAAGATTTACGAACTTTAAAAGGACAGAAAGAAGAAAATGGAAAAGAACAACGAAACCTTGTCTATTCTTAGACACTCAACATCACACATCATGGCTCAAGCAGTTCAAAGCCTGTTCCCATCTGCAAAGTTAGCAATTGGGCCGGCTACGGCTGACGGTTTTTATTATGATTTTGATTTAACCGACGGGCATGCCTTCACTCACGAAGATTTGGAAAAAATCGAAGAAAAAATGAAGGAAATTATCAAACAAAATTTAACGTTTGAAAGATATGAAATTCCTGATGTTGACGCTCAAATTAAAGCATTCAAAGATGAAGGCGAAATCTACAAAGCAGAACTTTTGGAAGAACACAAAAACGACAATCCTACTCTTTATATCACAAAAGATAAAGAAGGAAATGCTTTGTTTAATGACCTTTGTGCAGGTCCTCACCTTCCGAATACGTCTTATATCAAGGCAAATGCAATCAAATTGTTAAAGGTCGCAGGTGCTTATTGGAGAGGTAACGAAAAAAATAAAATGCTTCAAAGAATTTATGCAACAGCATATTGGTCAAAAGAAGATTTGCAAAATTATTTGCACTTCTTGGAAGAAGCAGAAAAACGTGATCACAGAAAATTAGGTACAAAACTTGATTTGTTCTCAACAAGAGAAGAGTTGGGCGGCGGACTTGTTTTGTGGCACCCGAATTTGGCAGTAGTCAGAGAAGAAATTGAAAATTACTGGAGAAGTGAACACAGAAAACGTGGTTATGTAATCGTAAACACTCCTCACATTGCAAAATCAAAGCTTTGGGAAATCTCAGGTCACGCTGACCACTATAGAGAAAATATGTTCTTTATTCAAAAAGATGCGGATAGTGATGAACAATTCATCTTGAAACCTATGAACTGTCCGTTCCACATTTTGATTTACCAAGCAAACAGATATTCTTACCGTTCATTGCCGTTGAGAATGGCTGAACTCGGTACTGTTTACCGTAAAGAAAAATCAGGTGCTTTGTCAGGTTTGACTCGTGTTCAAGGCTTTACTCAAGATGATGCTCACATTTTCTGTACCCCTGAACAATTAGTTGATGAAATCAACAGAATTATTGACTTTGTTGCAGATACTTTAGATATCTTCAAGATGAAATTTGAAGTTGAATTGTCAACAAGACCTGAAAGTTTTATCGGTGAAATTGAAAACTGGAATAAAGCGGAAGCAGGCTTGAAAGAAGCAATGGACAGACGTGGTATGAAATACGACATCAACGAAGGTGACGGTGCTTTCTACGGTCCTAAAATTGACTTCAAAATTAAAGATGCTATCGGCAGAACTTGGCAATGTGCTACTATTCAGTTAGACTTCAACTTGCCGGCAAGATTTGATATCAAATATCAAGATAAAGATGGTCAGTTGAAAACTCCATTAATGTTGCACAGAGTTATTTTCGGTTCTATGGAAAGATTCCACGGTATCTTGATTGAACATTACGCAGGTGCTTTCCCTACATGGCTTGCTCCTACTCAAGTAAATATTGTTCCGATTTCTAACGAAAAACACGCAGATTTTGCGGAACAAGTTTATAGAAAAATGCGTGATGCGGGAATTAGGGTAAATCTTGATGATCGTTCCGAAAGTATGAACTATAAAATCAGAGAAAGTTTGCAAGATAAGAAAATCCCTTACGTTTGCGTAATCGGAGACAAGGAAATCGAAGCAAATTCTGTAGCGGTTCGAGCAAGAGCAATCGGGCAAGTCGGAACTTTTGGAGTAGATGAATTTATTGATATTATCAAGAAAGAAATCGAATCAAGAGCAAACGACTCCTTCGCAAAAAAAGAAGATTAATTAAATAATTAATTATATAAGAAAAGAGGCAAACCTGATTTTGGGCTTGCCTTTTTCTTTGTAAAAGTATCAGTTTGTTAGAATTTGTTTATTTTACAATTCTCTTTTTTTATATAAGATATAAATAGCAGAATAGAAGGAAAAAAGATGAAAAAAGTTTATATAGAAACAATGGGCTGTCAAATGAATAAATCAGATACCGAAAGAATGCTAGGTATGTTGGCTCAATTTGATTATGAAGAAACGACAGTGCCAAAGGAAGCGGATTTGTTAATGGTAAATACTTGTTCTATCAGGCAGCTTAGTGAAGACAAAGCGTTCAGTTTGATTGGAACTTGGGGCAAGTGGAAAAAATCACGTCCCGAATTGAAAATCGGTTTTTGCGGTTGTGTAGCACAACAAAAAGCGGAACAAATCTTCAGCCGTGCAAATTATGTGGATTTCGTTTTGGGAACTCATAAAATTTATGCACTTCCTGAAATTATTAAAGAAATTTCAAAAGGTGAAAAGGTTTGTATGTGTGAAGAAACTAACGCTACTGAGGACACCGAAGCCGTAAAATATGAAATTAATCGTGTGAAATCCGTGAATGCTTGGATTCCGATAACGGAAGGTTGTAACAATTTCTGTACATATTGTATCGTGCCTTATACAAGAGGCCGTGAACGTTCAAGACTTCCCGAAACTATATTGAAAGAGGTTAAAGATGCACTAGGTTCAGGATTTAAAGAAATTACTTTGCTTGGGCAAAATGTTGACAGTTACGGCAAAGATTTTAAAGATAAAGAGTACAGACTTGCTGATTTGCTTAGAGAGGTTAACGCAATCGAAGGCAAATTCAGAATTCGTTTTGTAACCTCTTACCCGACAGATATTACCGATGATTTAATCAAAACTGCGGTTGAATTGGACAAAGTTTGCGAATATTTCCATATCCCGATGCAGTCAGGTAATAGTGAAGTTTTGAAGAAAATGAATCGCCGTTATGATAGAGAAACTTATATAAAAATTGCCGAAAAAATCAGAAAAATGGTTCCAGATGTGACGATTACAAGTGACTTTATCGCAGGCTTTCCGGGTGAAACCGAAGAACAATTTGTAGATACCTTGACGGCAATGGAAGAAGTCGGACTTGATTATTCAAATACGGCGGCTTATTCACCTCGTGAAAAAACTGTTGCTGCAAAATGGGTGGATAAATTTATTGATGAAGATACAAAATTTGAACGTTTAGCAAGATTGAACGAACAAAACAGAAAATGTTGTTTGACATCAAACCAAAAATTCTTGGGTCGAGATATGGAAGTCTTGATTGAAAATTTTGAAAACCATAAGGGTCAAAATGTTATTACCGGAAGAACGAGAAATAATAAAATCGTTCATATTCCGTATGATAAAGATTTGACGGGTGAGTTTGTAATGGCAAAAATTGTTGGCGTTAAAACTTGGTATTTGAAGGGTGAATTGATTGAAAATAAATAATTTATTCAAAAAATATTTAACGGTTGTACTTGTCGGATTTTTGTTTTTAAATCCGATTTGTACTTTTGCCGCTTCTCAAAAAGCGACAACGGCAAAATCCTCGACAAATGTCAGTAAGAAAATTGACTCAAATGTGTTGCAGGGTTCTGTTTCCGTTGATATTAATCCGTATTGCAAAAATTGGTCTTCCCAGTATGCTTTCAATAAAATCAATACGATTGGCACGAAGTTACAAATGGCAAACAATTTAACTAAAAATATGAAATTTGTTGTAAATAAAGATAATGAGGTGAACGCTTCGACAAATATTAATAATGTGATATCCGTAAATATGGGCTTGTTACAGTATGTGGAAACCGAAGATGAATTGGCATTTGTTATCGGGCATGAAATGGGACACGTTACGAAAAACCATGTGCTAAAAAGCGGAACAAGAAATGCGGTCTTGACGTCAGCAGGACTTGCTGGGGCTGTTGCTACTGTAGTCGGCGTAATTACGGATACTCCGAAATTAACAAAATCGGGGGCGGTACTTGCAGGTGGAGCAATAGTCGGTAAGGTTGCTGACCAAAAATTGTCAAGGGGGCAGGAAACAAGAGCTGATTTGGCAAGTATTGATTATCTTGTGAAGGCGGGGTATAATCCGTTGGCGGCAATATCGATGTTGAATAAAATTTCGGGTAATTATTTTGATTTCTTTTCAGACCACCCGTCAGGCAAAAATAGAATAAAAAAATCGTATAAATATATTGAAAAGAATTATCCCGAATACCTCAAAAAGGGCTACAATTCGGTATCCTACGAACGAGCCTTGATGATGATTAACAATAAAAATAAATAAATTTTGAAAAATTTGCATAACACTTGTATGTCAGAAAATTATTACATGTTTATTGCATTAAAGGAGCAATTCTAAAATGTCGGTTGGAACGGGTAAAATTCCGACAATACCTGTAGCCACTTGAAAAGTAGGTTGGCATTGCTATGCCAACAGCGTTAATTTTAGTGTCATGCAGTGCCGTGACCTACGTTTGGGCTTTGAAATAGGTGTTTTGTGTTGAAATGTAATACAAACATTTACTAGGTACGCCCAAGAGTCACTCTGAACTTGATTCAGAGTCTGTTATTATGAGGGAATAGAACAAATTTTCAAACAGATTCTGAATAGGCTAAAACTCACTTTTCGCAAACTCAAAGGATTTTTTAAGCCTTTCAGAATGACGACTTTCTTGTCACAGATATTTCAGTATTTTTTTACAAATTTTTTGGTAACTTTTACACTGATTGATAAGACCCTAAAAATCTGAAAAACAAAGTTTTTGGTTTAATTTCTTTAATTATTGAAATCATTTTCCCTTTGCGAATATGTCCGTCAAAGGTTACGATAAAAATATATTCTCCGTTTTCATAGTGGGACGGACGGGAAGAAATATAAGATAAGTTTATATTATTTTCTAAAAATATTTTCAAAATTTCAAGCAAAGCTCCGGGTGTATGGTTTACTCTAAACGCAATCATAGTGGTGTCGTTTTCTGTTGCTGAAGTTTCAAAATCTCCGATAATTACATATTTTGTTTTGTTATTTTTATCATCATAAATATTTTCTTTTAAGATGTTTAACATGCAAGAATCTGCGATTTTTCTGTTGCCGATAGATGCGTAAGTAAGATTGTAATTTCTCAATTCGCATGCTGATTCAAGCATTGAAGGTGCTTCTATTATGTTCAAATTCATCGGTAATTCGTTTTTGATAAATTCGTTGCATTTCCCGATTAGACGAGGGGTTGCGATTAGCCCCGTAATACTGTAAAACTCCGTGTTTTTCGATAATAAACAGTATTCAATCGGTAATGTCATTTCATAAATTATTTTAATGTTCGGGTTTTGCGAATCTATAAGGCTGTCTAAAGATTCTCTTACCGTACCGTCAAGAGTGTTTTCGACAGGCAAAATCCCTACCGTGTTCGGATTTTTTTCTACATATTTTACAATTTCTTTGATTGTTTTTAGCGGAGTTGAAAAGCAATTAATATTATTTCTTGCACAAAATTCATCTTTTGCCATTTCGGAAAACGAATACTGAGGTTCTAAATATGCAATATTTCTTATTGATTCAAAATCAGGCATTTGCTAAACTCCATACTTTCAATTACAATTATATCAGAAATAAAAGAAGAAGGGTATAAATGACTAAAATTAAATTTGGAACAGACGGTTGGCGTGCTGTAGTGGGAAAAGATTTTAACGCTGAAAATGTTGAGATTGTAACTAAGGCTATCGGAAAATATGTTTTTGATAATTACGGAATTTATAAAACAATAATTATCGGTTACGACCCGAGAAATATGGCTAAAGAATTTTCTATGCAGTGTGCGGAAATCCTTTCAAAAAGCGGATTTAAGGTTTTGTATAGTGACAAAGTTATCCCAACTCCTGTTTTGGCATTCAATGCAAAACATTTGGATGCCTGTGCGATAATGTTCACGGCTTCACACAATCCGCCAGAGTATTTGGGAATGAAATTTATTCCTGATTATGCTGGACCTGCGACAAGTGAAATTACCGATGAAGTTGTTTCAAATATTGGTCAGGATTTTAAAACAAGTGTAAAAGGTAAGTTGATTTATACCGATTTTTCAAACAATTATTTCAAACATATAAGAACTTTGATTGATTTTCAAAGGATTAAAGATTTCTCACCGAGAATAATTTTTGACGGGTTGTATGCCGCAAGTATCGGATATTTTGACAAACTTTTGTCTGATAGAGGAATTGAATATGACAGTATTCACATGTACCATGACCCGAATTTTGGTGGGGGCATGCCTGAACCGAAACCGCAATATTTGGGCGAATTGATTGAGTATGTAAAATCACACAAAGGTTATGTAGGATTTGCCAATGACGGGGATTCCGACAGATTTGGTGTGATAAATGAAAACGGTGAATATGTTACACCGAATGAAATTATTGCAATTTTGTTGATGCACTTGAAAAAACACAAAAAATATTCAGGTTGCTTGGTTAAGACGGTCGGAGCAAGTTTGATGCTTGATATTGTGGCGAAAAAACTTGAGGTTGAAGTTGTGGAAACACCGGTAGGGTTTAAACATGTCGGCGAAGCAATGAGAAAATTCAATCCGATTATTGCTGGTGAAGAATCAGGTGGCTTGAGTATTCAAGGTCATATTCCGGAAAAAGACGGAATTTTGGCGAATTTACTTGTGCTTGAGGCGATGGCTTATGAGAACAAAACTTTGGTACAACTTCAAAACGAATTACATCGCATTGTCGGGAAAACCTTTATTAATACAAGGGTTGATAAAAAATTGAACAATGTTGAAGAAATCAAACCTGTACTAGAAGAATATTCTCAAAAAGAAGAAGTTGCAGGGCTGAAGGTTGCAAAAAAAGATTTTAAAGACGGAGTTAAGTTGTATTTTGAGGATAATTCTTCGTGGATACTAGTCAGACCGTCAGGCACGGAACCTTTGCTAAGAATTTATATCGAAAGCGACACCGCCGAAAAGGTAGAAAATTTCAAAAATGCAGTAGTGTAAGGTTTGTTTGTATAAATTTTCTAGTTTTTCGAAATGGCGAAAAGTTTTGATATGTTATGTGCTCTCTGAGGTGTTCGATTGAACCAATGAGCAAAGCGAATTATATTAATCAGTAAGGTAACGGTTGCTCAATTTCAAAATTCGGCAACAAAACTTCACAAAAAATGCGGATGTAACGAAATGTAAAGTTGGGTTTAAAATGGCGGAATCGCTTGATATAATTGCTTTATGATATGATATGATATGATGGGATGGGTGAATTGTGTTAAAGTCGGCTTAAAATTGTTCCGACACTCACTAAGTAAGCTAAAAAACAGAAAGTGAGTTAAGGCACAATGGCAGATTTGAATGTAAGCAATGTAGGGAAAAATCAAGTTCAATTAAGTACTTTAAAAGCAGGTCTAAAGGAAGAAGACTTAAAAACCGACAAAGAAAAGTCAATCTTCAAATCAATAGATACAGACGGCAATGGCGTGCTTGATGCTGACGAATTGAAACAATTTGCAGCATCAATGGACAAATCAAATGATGACATTGCAACTAAAAAAGAAGCAAAGGCTTACATCAAAAAAAATGACTTAAAAGGCGTTAAGAAAAAAGATGTATTAAATTTCTTAAAAAACAATAATATTAATACGGATGACGTCAAAAATACACAAGTAATTGAACAAAACGGTCAAAAACTTGTGCAAGTTGAATATAATGACGGCAGAAAAGAAACAATCAAACCTGATAAATCAACAGATGTTACCCAAACCGATGCAGAAGGTAATACGGTAACAGAAAGCAGAGATAAAGATAAGAATTTAACTCAAAAAACTACAGTTGCAACAAACGGAGATAAAACAACCGTTGATTATGAAACAACAGTTGACGCAAACGGCAATCCTGTTCCTAAAAAAGAAACAAGCGTAACCGAAAAAGGAGACAAAACTACCGAAACAAATTATGAAGCTGGTAAAAAAGTTGAAACCACAGAAACCGTAAGAACAGATGGTTCAACGACCGTTATTAAATATGATGATAAAGAAAATCCTGAATCAGCAACAAAAACTCAAGGCTTGAACGAAAGCCAATATACATATGTTGACGGCAACCCGAGAGAAACTTCAAGAGTTGAAAATAAAGGTCAAGACAACCAAAGAACAACAAACTTCACTTATGATGATGAAAACGGCACAGTAACAAGTGTAGCAACAGAAGCAAGCGTAAACGGAACAAAAACTACAACTACTGTTAAGAAAGACGGAGAAAAACTTTCGGAAACTATTGTTGACGGTAATAAAACAACTACTACGACAAAGAATGCCGAAGGTGACGGATTCACACAAGTTATCCAAGACGGCGACAAATCAACAACTACAAATCAATTAAATAACGAAGGTCACAGATTGACTTCAACAAAAGTTGTTGACGGCAAAGAATATACTTTGAATTATGACGGACAGGGCAATACAACCGGAATTATCGTTCAAAACGGTGAATCACCTGCAAGTATTGCTAAAAAATTCGGTTGTACTGAGGCTCAATTAAAAGAAGCAAATCAAGATGTTTTGGGTGGCAAAAAATATTTTGACGTTGGTTCTGAAATCAAAGTTCCGAGAGAATTGGAAGCTGATGACAAGGCTTTGCAAGGCAGAAAATCATCACAAGAGGCTAAGGCAGAATTTGCAAGAGATGAACAAATCAGAGCACAAAAAAGAGCCGAAGCAAAAGCAAGAAAGGCGGAAGCTGCAGCAAGAGATAAAGCACTTAGACAAGATTTGGGCTTGATAAACTATAAAGGTGCAGGCACAAAAGTTCAAGGTGATTTTTATAAAAACGGCAAGAAAAGCCGTACCCAAACCTTTACCAAAATCGGTAATGCAACACATGGCAGAACGATTTGTCAGGATAAATCAGGCAAAATCTATGTAGTTGCACATAATGGCGTTGTTTTGAAAGAAACTTGGGTAAATGTCAGTGCACATAGAGATGTTCAAGCAGTCGGAAACCGTAGAGTTGCTGTAGAAAAAGGTGCAAGAGACGGACACGGCAGAAAAACTGTTTATGACGGTGACGGTAATACACATGTAATGTCACACGATAATAAGATTTTGAAAAATGAATACGTTGCAAGATCAGATAAGTCAGATGCAATCAGAAAAGACAGTAAGACAGCACAACAGGCAACAGTTGAGATGTTGGATTCACAACTTGCAGCCGCAAAAGAGAATTTTAATGAACAAATGAAACAAGACGGTTGGTCTGGTGATTTTGCTGACGGAGTTTCTAAGATTTGGAATAATGACTTGTTTGGCGGAGGTACAGGTAATACTGCAGATCAAGTAAGACAAGATTTTAAAACTTACCAAAATAATATTAACCAATTAAAAGCAGCAGCAAAACAAGGTGACGGAGCATTCAAGGCTAAATTTAAACAAATTTACGGAATTGACTATAACCAAAAAGCTATTGCTGATTACAATATGAACCCAACCGAAGCAAATTATAGAAAAGCCTTCGGTACAAAGAATAATATCGGAGAACGAGTTGCAAAATATAACGCTTCTCAACAATTAGGTTCAACAGTTGTTAAAACAGGTGTTGAAGTTGCTGTTGCCGGAACTGCAATAGCAGCGGCGGATGCTCTTGAGGTTGTAACATTTGGTGCATTTACTCCTGTATCAATGGCAATAACAAGTGCGGCTACATTTGCTTCCGATGTTGTTGTTGAAGGTTCTGACAGATTAAATATTACAGGTGAATATAGAGATGCTGACGGCAATATTGTAAAAACTGATGGTGCATTTAAAGAAGGTACTGATGCCGGTGCTATTCTTGAAGATGCAGGTAAAGATGCTTTGATTGCGGGTGCAACTTTTGGTCTTGGAAAATTTGCTAATTCTGCATACAAAGTTGGAAAAGCCGCGTATGCAACAAGTAAAGTTGCAAGTAAAGCAGCAACAGTTGGTGAAAAAGCCGTAGCAACCGTAGCCAAAGCAGAAACAGGTGTTTCAAAAGTTGCAACAACTGCAACAAAAGCTGAAACAGGTGTTGCAAGAGCTACCACAACCGCAACACATGCTGAAACAGGTGTTGCAAGAACTACCACAGCCGCAACAAAAACAGAAACAGGTGTTTCAAAAGTTGCAACAACCGCAACAAAAACAGAAACTGGTATTGCAAGAACTACCACAACCGCAACAAATACCGAAACCGGCGTAGCGAAAGTTGAAACAGGAGTCGCAAAGGCTGAGACTGTGGCTCAAAAGGCTGAAACAACTGCAACAAAGGCAGAAGATGCGGCATCAAAAGCGGGTGAAGCTGTTCAAGATGCTGCTGGAGCAGGTGCAAAAACTTCTCATATCGCTGAAAAAGTAATAGATACAACAGCTGATGTTGCTGTTGGTGCAACCGCTGAATATATTGAAACAGGTGACGTGACACTTGAAGGAACTGCAATGAATGCTGCAGTCGGTTCAATCGGTATTGCAGGTGAAAAACTTGGCGGAAAATTGAAATCTTCTGCAAAATTCCAACAAGTTAAAGAGGGCGTATCTGATGCGTACCACAATGCAAAAGAAAAAGTAAGTGATGGCGTTTCCGGAGCATATCAAAAGGCTAAGGACGGAGTGTCAGGAGCGTATAATACAGCAAAACAAAAAGCTTCAAATGCGGCAGATAGCATGAAAGAAAAATTCTCTCAACGTAAAGCAACTAATGCTGACGGAGCAGGTTCATCACAAAGAACTCAAGGCAATGAATCAGCAAGCAGAGCAAATGAAAGCGGTTCATCACAAAGAACTCAAGGCAATGAATCAGCAAACAGAGCAAATGAAAGCGGTTCATCACAAAGAACTCAAGGCAATGAATCAGCAAATAGAACAAATGAAAGCGGTTCATCACAAAAGGCTGAAGGTCAAGCCCGTCCGATGTCAGAAGCTGAAATCAATGAAAGAATTTCAAATCTTGAGCCAAAATTGCAAGATTCTAAAGTTGCAAATGACATCAAGAATGAATATGCCGACTTCTTGAACGGTTCTATCACAGACCCTGCCGAATTTAAAAAGCAATTCAGAAAATTATCATTAAAAGCTCACCCTGACAAAACAGGTGGTGATGCAACCTTGTTCCAAGAAATCAGTAATGTTAGAGATTGCGTAAATTCAGGTGACCAAAGAAAAATCAATGAGGCTTATGCTAAATTGAACCAAGTTGTTAACGAAAAATCTTCAAATCTTTCAAAATATGAAAAAGAAATGGGTTCACTAAAAGCTCAAGCAAATGCTAACAATGGTGCAAAAGTAAACGAACAGGCAAAAGCACAAGAAGCTCCGAAATCAGGTGCTGCAGATAAAGCAGAAGCAAAAGCAGACAACGGAGCAAAAGTAAACGAACAAGCAAAAGCACAAGAAGCTCCAAAATCAGGTGCTACTGAAAATGCTCAAGCAAAAGCTCAAGAAGCTCCAAAAGCAGATTCTGCAGAAAAAGCCCAAGCAAAAACTGATAACGGAGCAAAGGCTGAACAACAAGGACCGACTATTTCAACCGAAGACAAGATTGCAATGGGACAAATGGGCAACCAAATTCACAGTGCAAAGAACTTGTCTGACTTAGATAAATTGCAAGCACAACTTGATAAAATGCCTGATTGTGCTCAAAAAAGAAACTTACAAAAGCAAATCGACAGTGCGAAAAAATCTTTTGTAGATGTTGAGCCTGAGTTTGAAGTTTATACTGACATTAAAGGGTTCAAATCAGGTGATAAAATTCCGTCAGGTCAAAAGATTGCAATCAACGGTAACGAAAAATTCCAAGTTGGTAAATCAGAATTAGATTTATCTTCACCTGAAATTCAAAATCGTTTGAAACAAATGAAAGACGGCGAGGTTTTGACAATCGGTCGTGAAGGCGATATCAAAGTTGGCACAAACGATAGCACTGTATCAAGAAAACATCTTTCAATCCAAAAAGACGGTGACGGATTTGTTATCAAAGACACTTCAATGAACGGAACTTATATAAAAGGTACCGAAAAAGCTAAAGCAAAAGCTACTACAGGTGTTTCTGATGAAATTAAAACTACTTTCAGCCCTGAAACTCAAGCAAAACTTTCAACCTTGCAAGAAGGTCAAAGCGTAATTTTGACTAAAGGCGGAAAACGTTATGTAGTAACAAATCATAACGGACAAATTGTAATCGGAGCAACCGAAACAATTAACACAGGTGCAAAAGCAGGACACGCTAAGGCTAAATCTTCTCAAGGTTTGTCAGATGATATCAAATCAACTTTCAGTGAAAATACACAACAAAACTTGTCAAAACTTAAAAATGGTCAAAGTGTAACTTTAACAAAAGGTGACAAACATTATGTTGTGAAAAATAACAACGGACAAATTGTAATAGAAACTTCTCTTGATGCTAATGAATTGGTAAGAGTTAAAGGCAACAACGGAAAAGAAATTAACGCAAACTATGTAAAAACTTCCGTTGAAGCACGAGAATACTTGCAAGATGCAATCGCATCAGGTCAATATACCGACAGTTTTGAAAGCTATGTTCAAACAATGAACAATATGCACAGAGTTTCCGCAACAGGCAGAAATGGTAAAAATGAATGGTATAGCCAAGCCGGTAGCGGTGGCAACTCTGTAAATCCTGGTGAAATCAGAGGAAGCGGTTATATGGTTAACCACCGTACAAATACTGCTATTGAAGCAGAAGAAATCGCTAAACAATATGGTGACAGCTATAGAGTTAGAACAACTAAATCTCAAGTAAACTTGAAGGGTATTCCTGATAAGTATAAACCAACAGATTATAATTTTGGAGAACACGCTCACCAATATCCTGACGGCGATGGCATGGGTTACTACTACAAAGAAATGCACAGAACTTCAAAAGAAACTTTGGATTTAATTAACAAAGGTGCTTCTGAACAAGAAATTCTTGCAAAAGTTGCCGAACACTATCAATATGCTGCAAATGCTCGTCCATACGGTCAAATCAACAACTCTTTGTTTATGAACGAAATCAACACTTTGTTGCAAAAAGCAGGCATGAAAACTATGCCTCACGGTAACTTAGACCAAATTTCAATGCACTTGCAACCTGAAACTTTCCAAAAATACTTCATTGACCAATACTATCAAACAGCATTGTAATAATTTGTAATTCTCGGTTAAAAGGCTTAATTGTCTTTTAGCCGAAGGTGCAAAACGGGGCTATATTACTTTTTGTAAACTTTCTGGAATTCCCCCGCAAAAATTTTATTTACATGTTTTAATTTACTCTGTAAATACAAAACAGGAGATTCAAAACATGGAAATCAGAAATTTTACCCCGTCAAATAACAACACTTCTTTTGGTATGGCTTTCAGACAACCAAAACAAATGAACGAATTTGCAGATTATGTTACTTGTGCTGCAAAACATCGTTTGGCTAAAAGAGGTTTGAAGCAGTTTATTAAAGAACAAGCAAAAAATGAGCATTTTGATGTAGAGTTTGTTCCGGGAAAACCAAGTGACAGATTCAAAGGGTTTAAAGAATATGGTAGCTTCAAAGTTATCCCTACGTCAGATGAAGCAAGAAAAATTATGCCTAAAGAAACTATGGTAAGAGCAGAGGGTGGCGAAGCGGATACTCGTTTGTCACAATTATCTGATGAAATGGCACGCGTTGCAGAAGAAAAAACCCCGCATGGTTTAAAAGCATATTTGTTTGTAGCAAAATATGCGGCTAAACTTGCAGCAACTGTTGGAAAAATGTTGCTTAGTCCAAAAGAATTTTTACCTGCAAGTATGCGTGAAGCTGGCGAACTGGCAACAAAAATGAATGGTAAAGTAGAAGCAAAATTGACAAAACGTGCTGAAATTGCAGATACTTTTAAGCCACAAGTAATTAAATTTAAAAAATCTGATATTCCTACAGAAATATAATTTATTTCTTGTAACAAAACTAAACAAATATCTAAAAACACGGTTGACACGGTGTTTTGTTTATCCTAAGATAAATATGCTTGAAGTATAGTAATGTAAAATATCCGAAATATTTTAAATAGCGAACTTCAAGGCGGTAAGAAATTCAAAGTTTTAACTCCGCAAAGTAGTACATAGAAAAAGAAAAAGGAATGCAAATGGCAAGTAGCACTAAGAAAAACAGAATCAGAGTTTGTTTGAAAGCTTATGATCACAAACTTATTGATGTATCTGCTGAAAAAATCGTAGAAACAGCAAAAAGAACAGACGCTAAAGTAGCTGGCCCTATTCCTTTACCTACAAGAAGACGTATTTATTGTGTATTGCGTTCACCACACGTTGATAAAAAATCTCGTGAACACTTTGAAATGAGAACACATAAACGCATTATCGATATTTACGAACCAACTCAACAAACAATGGACGAGTTACGTAGATTAGATTTACCGGCCGGTGTGGATATCGAAGCAAGATAGTTTGCAAGATTCCGGTCTTTGAAAATTGAATAAGCATTATGCATGAATAATGTGATCTACTACCCGTAATAATCGTTAGATTAGAGGCGGTGGAAGGTGAAAGTCCTTCAAAAGGTAAAGAACAGTTAGCAAAAGTAGCGCTCGCAAGAGAAAATGCAGACTCGAAAATTAGTACAACCCACGAGGTGAGGCTGAACACGAGCGAGCAAGAAAGGTAGAATATGACACTAGGTGTAATAGGAAAAAAAGTTGGAATGACTCAAATCTTTGATGAACAAGGTTTGGCTATTCCGGTAACAGTTATCAAAGTCGACGAAACTGTTGTTACTCAAGTGAAAACAGTTGAATCTGACGGCTATAACGCTATTCAGGTTGGCACAATCGCTGCTAAAGAAAAACACTTAACAAAAGCACAGTTGGGCCATTTCAAAAAGAATAACTTGTCAAACTACAGACATCTTCAAGAATTCAGAGTTGAAAATCCTCAAGATTACAAAGTAGGCGACAAGGTTGAACTTTCAGTATTGGAAAATGTTGAAAAAGTTGATGTAACAGGTAAATCAATAGGTAAAGGATTTCAAGGTACAGTTAAAAGACACAACTTTGGAAGAGGACCTATGGCTCACGGTTCTAAAAACCACAGAGAACCTGGTTCAATCGGTGCAGGTACAACTCCTAGCCGTGTTATCAAAGGTAAAAGAATGGCTGGTAACATGGGTAACGAAAGAGTTACTATTACTAAATTGAAGTTAGTTAAAGTTGATTCGGCTAACGGATTGGTTTTAGTAAAAGGATCTGTTCCGGGTTGCGAAGGCAGATTAGTTACTATCGTTCCTACAAGAACAAAATGGAACTAATTGCATAAGCCGGTGTGAGCCGGAGTTGGATTGCGATAAGCAAACCAAACAGGGCGAAACACTATGAAGCCGCCGTTGTGAATGGAGCGTAGCGAAATGAGCGGAACAATCTTTGATTGTACAGGCGGTAAAAACAATAATCCAAAACTCAGATAAAACTGAGAACTCGACAAGGAAAAGTCATAAAAACCGGCCGGTCGTGCCAGATAAAGCGAAAGCAAGCGGTAAGCGGTCTTAAACGGAAATAGTCAGTAAAAAAGGAAATTTCAAAATGTCAAAAGAAATATTAAGTACAAATGGAGAAAAATTAGGCGAAATCACACTAGAAAAAAGTGTTTTCGGTGTAGAACCTAATATTCATGTAATGCACTTAGCATTAAGAAGACAATTAAATAATGCACGTCAAGGTTCTGCATGCTGCAAAACAAGAGCAGAAGTTGCAGGTGGCGGCAGAAAACCTTGGAAACAAAAAGGTACAGGTAGAGCCAGAGCAGGTTCACTTCGTTCACCTTTGTTTGCAGGTGGTGGTGTAATCTTTGGACCAAAACCAAGAAGTTATGCGTTCAATATGCCACAAAAAGCAAGACAATTAGCTCTTAAATCAGCATTGTCTGCAAAAGAATCTCAATTAGTTATCGTTAAAGATTTCTCAACAATCGCTGAACCAAAAACAAAATTGATGGTTAGTGCTTTGAAATCATTGAACGTAAGCGGTAAAGTTTTAGTTATTGCCGATACAAAAGCAGATGAAAACAAAAACTTGGAATTGTCTGCAAGAAATATCCCTAGCGTAAAACTTTTATTACCTACAAACTTAAATGTGAAAGATTTATTGGAAGCTGATTTTGTTGTTATGACTGAATCTGCTGTAAATGAAATTACAGAAAGGTTACAATAATGAGTAAAGAAACAGAAAGACTATACGACGTAATTAAAAAATCATTAATTACAGAAAAATCAGTGGCAGCAACAGAAAATGCACAATATACTTTCGAAGTAAAAAAAGATGCAACTAAAATTGAGATTGCTAAAGCTGTAGAATTAGCTTTTCCTGGAAGAAAAGTTAAAAAAGTAAGAACCGTTTATATGCCTTCTCACGAAAAGAGAATGGGTTATAAATTCGGTAGAACAGACTCAAGTAAGAAAGCCATCGTAACAATCGAAGGCGAACCATTAGAATTTATAGGAGTGTAGAAAACAATGGCTATTAGAAAAATTAATCCGACATCTCCGGGACAAAGAGGTATGACAAAGAGTGATTATCAAGAAATCACTACTTCAACTCCTGAAAAATCTTTATTAAGATCATTGAAAAAAACAGCAGGAAGAAACAATACAGGTAGAATTACTTGTCGTCACAAAGGTGGCGGTGTAAAAAAATCTTACCGTGTAATTGATTTCAAAAGAGATAAGTTTGGCGTACCTGCAACTGTTAAATCAGTTGAATACGATCCAAACAGAAACGTAAGAATTTCATTATGTTTCTATGCTGACGGTGAAAAAAGATATATCTTGACACCTGAAGGCTTAAACGTTGGCGATGTAATCGTTAGCGGTCCAGAAGCACCTGTTCAAACAGGTAACGCTTTACCGTTAGAATTGATTCCGTTAGGTTCAATCGTTCACAATATCGAATTGATTCCTGGACGTGGTGGCGTTATGGTTAGATCAGCAGGTAACTCTGCTCAAGTAATGGCTAAAGAAGGTAATTATGTAACAATTAAACTTCCTTCAGGCGAAATGAGAATGGTAAGAAAAGAATGTATGGCTACCATCGGTACTCTTGGTAACTCAGAATTCAAAAACTTGTCAATCGGTAAAGCCGGCAGAAAACGTTACATGGGCATCAGACCTACAGTGCGTGGTGTTACAATGAACCCTTGCGATCACCCACACGGTGGTGGTGAAGGTAAAACAGGTCCGGGCGGACACCCTAAAACACCTTGGGGCAAACCTGCTCTTGGCCATAAGACCCGTAAAAAAGGTAAAGCTTCTGATAAGTTAATCGTTAGAAGAAGAAAAACTAGATAATAAAAGCATTTGGAGAAATGGTAAGTAATATTACCATTCTCTCCAAGAAAATTTACAAGAGTAAAAGGAGAAATAAATGGCACGTTCATTAAAAAAAGGTGCATATGTAGAAGAGGCTCTACAAAAGAAAATAGACAAAATGAATGCAAATTCAGAAAAGAAAGTTATTAAAACTTGGTCAAGAGCATCAATGATTGTACCAGATATGTTAAACCATACAATTGCTGTTCATAACGGAAAAACTCACGTTCCTGTATATGTAACCGAACAAATGGTAGGACATAAATTGGGCGAATTTGCACCAACCAGATTATTCAAAGGTCATGCCGGTGCAGACAAAGCAAAAAGAGGTTAGTACAAATAATCCAAAGTGATATTTATATTAAATAAAGGATAAAAAAATGGAAGCAAAAGCAAAACAAACAGACATAAAAATGACAGCAAGAAAACTTCGTCGTGTAATTAACGAAGTTAGAGGAAAGGCTGTTGTTGAAGCTCAAGATATGTTACGTTTTATGCCTTATTTTGCAGCAAGAGTAGTTGAAAAGAACTTGAAGGCTGCAGTAGCAAACGCTCGTGAGCAATATGGCGTAGCACCTGAAGCATTAAAGATATCTCAAATCTTTGCTGACGAAAGTGTTACATACAAACGTGCAAGAACAAGAGCACAAGGTCGTATGTATTCAAGAATGAAACGTACATCACACCTTACATTAGTAGTTAGTGATACAACAAAATAGGAAATAATAAAATGGGACAAAAAACACATCCAACCGGATTCAGAGTAGGCATTATTCAAAACTGGGCTAGCACATGGTATGCTAAGTTTAAAGAATATCGCCAATTTGTAAAAGAAGACGATAAAATCAGAAAATTCGTAAAGAAAAAATTATATGCAGCAGGCGTATCAAAAATTTTGATTGCCCGTAAAGCACAAAATACAACAATCACAGTTGTAACAGCGAAACCTGGTATCGTTGTTGGTCGTGGCGGTCAAGGTATTGATGAACTTCGTCAGGAAGTAACAAAATACATTGGCAAACCTGTAATCATCAACGTAGTTGAAGTTGCAAGAATTGATGCAGATGCTCAATTAGTTGCTGAATCAATCGCACAACAACTTGAAAAACGTATTGCTTTCAGAAGAGCAATGAAACAAGCAATGCAAAGAACCATGAGATCTGGCGTTCAAGGTATCAAAGTTATGGTATCAGGACGTTTGGGTGGTGCTGAAATCGCACGTTCTGAATGGGCAAAAGAAGGAAGAATTCCTCTTCAAACATTGAGAGCAGATGTTGATTACGGTTTCACTGAAGCAGATACTATCATGGGTAAAATCGGTGTTAAGGTTTGGATTTTCAAAGGCAACTTGATGCCTGGCGAAATGGCTGACCCTAATATCAAACACAAAAACAGCAAGGACGAAAAATCAGGAAGACGTCCAAGACGTGGCAGAAATGTTGATACAACATCTCAAAGCTAGTAAAAAGGTATAAAATAATAGGAGCAAAATATAATGTTACAGCCTAAAAAGACTAAATACCGCAAAATGATGAAAGGCAGAATGAAAGGTACCGAAACAAGAGGTACAAAACTTGAATTCGGTCAATATGCACTACAAGCAGTAGAACCTGGTTGGATTACCAGCAGACAAATCGAGGCAGCACGTCGTGCAATGACTCGTGAAATCAAACGTGGCGGTAACGTTTGGATTAAAATATTCCCGGATAAACCAATCACTGCAAAACCTGCTGAAACTCGTATGGGTTCAGGTAAAGGTAACGTAGAATACTGGGTAGCGGTAGTAAAACCAAACAGATTACTATTTGAACTTGATTATTTTGATAGAAGCGTAGCAGTTCATGCACTTGAATTGGCTGCTCAAAAATTACCTATCAAAGTTAAGATAGTTGAACAACCAAGAGAACAAGCATAATAACTAAACGAACCTTTTTGAGAGTTAAACTCGGGTCGTAAAAGGTAAGTTAGTAAAGATAAAGGAAAAAAGTAAAATGAAATTAAGTGAAATGCGCGAAAAATCAGTAGATGAGTTACAAAGTGCAATAGTAGATTGGAAGAAACAATTATTGGATTCAAGATTGCAACTTTCAACCCACAAATTAGAAAATACAGCAAGTATTTCTAAAACTAAGAAACTTATCGCTCAAGCAAAAACAATAATAACAGAAAAAGGGGTACAAAATGCCTAAAAAAGAAAAACAAGGAATTGTAGTTAGTAATAAAATGGACAAAACTGTTGTAGTAAAAGTTGCGTCTTACGAACCACATCCAAAATATAAGAAAATTATGGAATTTAACAAAAACTACAAAGCACACGATGCTGAAAACGTATGTAACGAAGGCGATATCGTAAGAATCGTTGAAGCTAGACCTATTTCAGGTGACAAACGTTGGACAGTTGCTGAAGTAGTTGAAAAAGCAAGATAGTTCAAATTTTGATATCTTGAAATTTTTTCAGTACCCCAAAAAGGGGATTGCAACATTACCAAAGCGTAATGAGAGGCAAAGAAGTAGATAAAAATACTAAAAGGAAAGAAAAATGATACAACAAGAAACAAGACTAGAAGTCGCAGATAATACAGGTGCAAAACAGTTGTTATGTATCCGTGTTATGGGGAGTTCAAATAAGAAATTTGCAGCTGTTGGCGATGAAATCGTTGCTTCTGTAAAGGATGCAACTCCAAACATGGCTGTGAAAAAAGGTGAAGTTGTTCGTGCAGTTGTTGTAAGAACAAAGGCAGACATCAAACGTAATGACGGTTCTGTTATCAGATTTGATGAAAATGCTGCAGTTATTATTAACAAAGACGGCAACCCAAGAGGTACTCGTGTTTTCGGACCTGTTGCTCGTGAACTTAGAGATAAAGGTTATATGAAAATAGTTTCTCTTGCACCGGAAGTTATCTAATATACACAAGAGCATGTAATAGATTTTACTTTGGTAAAATCAGTCCATGAAAGATACAAATCAGGAGAAAAAAATGACAAAACAAGATAAGAAAAGCGTACATGTAAAAACAACTGACAGAGTAGTTGTTATTGCAGGTAAAGATAAAGGAAAAATCGGCAACGTAAAAAAAGTTGATTTGGAAAAAGGCAGAGTAGTTGTTGAAGGTGCTAATATGGTAACTAAAGCACAAAAACCTCAACCGGCTGCAGGTATCCAAGGCGGACTTATCAAAATGGAAGCATCAATCGATTCTTCAAACGTTATGATAATTTGCCCGGCTTGTGAAAAAGCTACAAGAGTAGAAATGAAAGTTGTTGATGGTAAAAAAGTTCGTGTTTGTAAAAAATGCGGTGAACAATTAGATGCATAGTGTAAACCAAGAGGTTTGACATCAATCATCTTAATATAAGGAAAATGAAAAATGACAGTAACAAAAAACTTAAAAACTAAATATCAAGAAGATGTAGTTCCGGCTATGAAAGAAAAGTTCGGCTACAAGAACAATCACCAAGTTCCAAAATTAGTTAAAGTTGTTTTGAACATGGGTGTCGGTGAGGCTTCTCACAATTCAAAAATCGCTGATACGATTGAAGCACAATTAACAAAAATTGCCGGTCAAAAAGCAGTTGTTACAAAAGCTAAAAAATCAATCGCATCATACAAATTAAGAGAAGGTATGCCGGTTGGAGCAATGGCAACATTGCGTGGCGACAGAATGTATGATTTCTTGCAAAAATTGATTTGCGTTGTACTTCCAAGAATTCGTGACTTTAGAGGTATCAGTGCAAAGAGTTTTGATGGTCGTGGAAATTATACTTTAGGCTTGAAAGAACAAGCACTATTCCCTGAAATCACTTACGAAGAAGTCGATTTAGTTAAGGGTATGAACGTTTCAGTTATCACAACCGCTGAAACAGATGATGAGGCAAGAGAATTGTTAAGACTTCTCGGAATGCCTTTCAAAGGTAGTAAACATTAATAAGTAACAAAGGAGAAATTCATGGCTAAGAAAGCGATGATTAACAAAGAACTTAGACGAGAAAAACTTGCTGCTGCCGGAAAATACCCAACAGTAAGACTTCACAACAGATGTAGCATCTGTGGAAGACCTCACGGTTATCACAGAGATTTCGGTTTGTGCAGAATTTGTTTAAGAAAAATGGCTCACCAAGGTTTGTTGCCTGGTGTTACAAAAGCAAGCTGGTAGTTTGTTTTTGCCAATTTAATCAAAAATTAGAAAAAGCAGGTTTCGTGCCTGCTTTTTTTATTTGTTGAGGTTTTATTTCAAAATTTTTTATAATAAAATTAACTTATGGATATCACGTTAAAAAGTACGGAAACACTGGAATTTAATAAAATAAAAGAAGAACTTTCAAAGTTTGCAAAATTTGAGCAAAGTAAGCGTTTGTGTCAAAAGGCTAAATTGTTTGATGAACCATCAAAGATTGAAGAGCAGTTGAACTTGACAGATGAGGCGAAACAAATTTTAGATTATGCCAAAGACACTCCGACGGAATATATCGCAGATATTGCGAGAATCCGTGCAAATTCTGCGGTGACTTATTTGTCGGAAGTTGAGCTGATTGATATTGCAAAAACTATGAAATCTTCAAGAATATTGAAGAAATTTATCACGGAGAACTCAGACGATGAAAGTTTGATGCGTAGTTTTGTTTCTGAATTGATTGCTGAAAGAGATATTGAGGAGAAGATTTTTGATACTTTTGATGAAAGTATGAATATCAGACAGAATGCGACACCTGAACTAAAAGGGTTGTACGCTTCGTTGCGTGATACAGAGCAAAATATTAAAGATACCGTGACTTCTTTACTTAATAATCCGTCTTTTTCAAAGTATTTACAGGAAAATATTTATACAAAACGTGATGATAGAATTGTTTTTCAGGTAATTGCCTCGAATAAAAACAAGGTTCCGGGGATTGTACATGATGTGTCGGCGTCTGCTAAGACTTTTTATATTGAGCCAGCCCAGTTGGTTTCGTTAAATAATAAAATTCGAGAGATAAAATCTGCAATTCATGCGGAAAATATCAGAATTTTAGTGAGTTTGACGAGTTTGGTTAAAGATTATTTAGATGTTTTGATGACTTGCGAAAGGATTATGGCTGAAGTTGATTTTCATTTTGCAAAGGCAAGATATGCCGTCAAACTCCACGCAATAAAACCTGAGTTAACCGAAAATCGATATATCTATTTTGAAAATATGAAACATCCGCTGTTGCTTTTGGTGAGTGAGAATGTCGTTGCAAATAATTTTGAAATCGGTAAGGGTTATAAATCAATTATTATTACAGGTTCAAATACGGGCGGTAAGACAGTTACCTTAAAAACAATCGGGATATTTATTCTTATGGCAAAGGCGGGGATGTTTTTGCCTTGTACTTGTGCGAAATTGTACCCGTTCAAAAAGGTTTTTGCAGATATTGGGGATTCTCAAAGTATAATGCAAAGTTTGTCGACGTTTTCTTCTCACATGACAAATATAATTGAAATTTTGCGAAACAGTAATGAAGATTCTTTTGTGTTGCTGGATGAAATTTGTGCGGGAACGGACCCTGTTGAGGGGGCGGTTTTGGCTCAGGGGATACTTGAAAAACTTGCAACAAATGGTATTCTAAACGTTGTTACGACTCACTATGGCGAATTAAAGGCTCTTGAATATACTAATAACTATTTCAAAAACGCCTCTGTCGAATTTAATACGGAAACCTTGAAACCTTCGTACAAACTGTTGATTGGTATTCCTGGTTTAAGTAATGCAATTTCTATTGCTTCAAATTTGGGGCTGGATAAAGATATTATTGAAAAAACAAAGAATGTTTTACTTACTCAAAAAGACCCGTCCGTTGCGGTTGTTGAAAAGTTGCAGGAAACTCATCAGGAACTTTCTAAAAATTTGGAGCAGGCTCAGGCGTTGAAGGAGTCTTCTCTTGAGATCAAAAAGGAGTATGAAGATAATTTAGACAAGGTTAAAAAGGATAAGAAAAAGACTTTGAAAAACCTTAAAAATAAATTTGATATGGAAATTCTTGAGGCAAAGGGCGAAGTAAAACGCATATTAGACGAGTTGCGAAAAGAAAAATCCGAAAAGATTGCAAGACGTGCTTATTCAAGACTTGCCAAGCTGGAAGAGAACTTCAGGGGCGAGCTTGATAAGGTTACGGATAAAAATAAGTATATAGAAATTGATTGGGAGAAGGTTCGAGTGGGCGATTCGTTGATGCTCAAAAATCTTCACCAAAAGGTTACCGTGCTTACTTTGCCTGATAAAAATAAACGACTTTTTGTGGATATGGGTTCAATGAAAATGAAGGTCAAAAAGGACGAACTTGCAGTGCCTGATGAAAAATATAAAGAGCCGAACAAGGTTAAAATTCCCGGAACTTCGTTTAAATCGTTTGAATTACGACGTCAAAACCTATCGCAGACTTTGGATTTGCGAGGGTATAGGGTAGAAGATGCTCTTGATGAGGTTGAAGCCTATCTTGACAAGGCGAGCCTTGCTAATTTGACACCTGTTTATATTATTCACGGACACGGCACAGGGGCATTGAAGCAGGCTGTGCGAGACTTTTTGCAGACTTCCCCTTATGTTGCCAAATTCAGGCCGGGAGAGGATACCGAAGGCGGGGACGGTGTGAGTGTGGTTGATATCAATTAAAAATATGCTATTATATAAATATGAAGAAAGGGTTAATATAATATGGAATTAGCAGAATTAAGAAAAAATAACGAGTTGGTGGATTTGTTCTGTACTATGGCAGAAATTCCGTCACCGTCTTTGCAGGAAGAAAACGTAATTGATTGGATTTGTGATTACTGTTCTGTTCACGGATTGGCTTGCGAAAAAGACGATTATAACAATATTTACATTACGGTTGAGGCAACTGATAAATCAAAACAGCCGATTTTGTTATCTTCTCATTTGGATGTAATCGGTGATGATTCACCTATAGAACCTTATTTGGACGGCGATTTAATCAGAGCAAAAGGCAGAACGCTTGGTGCTGATGATAAAGCCGGTGTTGCGAATGCGTTATATTTTGCAACCGAATTACAAAAAAGAACTGATTTGAAACACGGCGGGTTAGAGGTTCACTTTACCCGTGACGAAGAAAACACTATGACGGGCATTAAAAATACAGATTTTTCAAGGATAAATTCAAAATATGTCTTGGTCCTTGATAGTGATGCTTTGGGACAATGTTTGGTATCAGGTGCAAGTTATGTTATGGTGGATTTGAAAATCTCAGCCCCAAAGGGCGGACACTCTGGTAATGATATTGGCGACAAAACTCGTGAAAATGCCGCAAAGCTCGTTGCTGATTTGGTTTCGGTTCTTCCGCAGGGTGTATTTTACAGCGAAGGCGACAAGGTCGTTACTTCTTGTAATTTGGGCGGTATTGAATCAGGTGACGTTAAAGTAACTAATGTTATCAATACTGATGCTCACGCAACTTATTCTATCAGAAGTTCTCGAAAAGATAAGGAAAATGAATTGATTGCGTTGATGCAAAATATTGTTGATGAATTTAACAATGATTATCAGGGTATTGCGACTGCAACAATTACTTTTACTGAAAAAATGCCAATGTTTGAAAAAAATGATGACGATACAGTGCCGAATATTTTTGAAAAAGTTGCAAAAGAACTTGGCGTAGAACCTGAAATTTCCTCTTTCCACGCAGGTGCGGAAACTCATATTTATGCAAACAGAACCAATGCAAAGGGTGAAAAATTCTCTCCGTATTTGCTTGGTTTGGCTACGGTCTGCAATATGCACTCGGCTCGTGAGTATGTGGATTACAAAACAATGATTAAAGGGCAGGAATTGTTGAAAGCGTTTTTTGAGGCATTTAACAAATAATGCACTTGGTAAAGTTGAATTTGGCAAGGAATTGCCTGAAATATTTGATTAAATTATACGGGATAAATGAGATATTTATCCCGTTTTATACTTGTCCTGCCGTATGGAATGCCGTGCGACAAGCGGGTTGTCGTGTGGAGTTTTATCATATTGATACTAACTTTTTGCCTGTTCAACATTTTCCAAAAGATGCTTTTATTTTATATACAAATTATTTTGGATTAAATACTGAAAATTGCAAAAATTTGGCAAAAATTTATCCGAATTTGATTGTTGATAATTCACATTCTTTTTTTAGTGAATCTGTCGGACTTGCGAGTTTTAATTCCTTGAGAAAGTTTTTTGATGTGACAAATGGGGCATATTTGTTTGTTGAAAAACTTTTGGAGAATGATTTTGAACAGGATAATTTATATTTGCCGAGTGTGAAATTTAATCAAAATTATCCTGAATTTTTAAATAATGAATTGCTTTTAAATCAAGAAATATCAATAAAAACGTTATCTGAAAATGTACAAAATAAGATGAAAAATATTGATTTTTGTTTTGAAAAAGAAAGAAGAATACACCTTTTTAAGCAGTATGAAAAAATCTTTCAGACAGACAATGAGATTTTCTTAATGCTTAGTGACGGTGAAGTTCCATATTGCTATCCGTTTTGTACCTCAAAGACAATTTATAATAAAATCTTTAATGAAAACGGCATAATTTTGTTAAAATTATGGAAAAATTATCCTAAAAATTTTGAAGAATATTATTTGAACAATACTGCTGTAATTCCGCTTGATGATGACGATTTGGCAAAGAAAATAATTTCTGTTTTTGGTTAATTTTTTATGAAAAATTCCTGCGTTTCATCAACAAAACTATCGGAGCAACAAAGAAACATGCGATTGCAAAAATTCTGAAGGTGTCGATGTAAGCCCAAAGAGTTGATTGCTGCAATAGTTGATTGTAGAGCAAGCCTTTTGCAGTATAAGCTGCTGAGGCTAAGTCGGTATTAGATAAGAAACTTCCCGTGTAGGCTTCCAATCTTTCCACAAAGGCAGGGTTTAATTCGGTCAATTTTCCGACCATCATATTTTGGTGTACTTGTGAAAATCTTGAAATACATGTCGTAACAAGTGAAGTTCCGACAGCGGCACCAACGTTTTTCAACAGGTTTTGAACCCCGCTGGCGTTTGTCAGTTGTTCGTTTCTAAGCGTTCTGCAAGACAATTCGACAAGCGGAACCATTGCCATAATCAGCCCTAACCCGAAAAGGAAGTTCGGGAAGGCGATGTTACCGAGTGCAATTTGCAGGTTGATCTCGCCAAACAACAAGCCGCCCAATCCAAGTATGCAAAGTCCCGAGATAACCATTTTTCGTTCGCCGATTTTGGTTATAAATATTGCACTGAATACTGTTGCCCCCAAACAACCCGCACCTCTCGGTACCATTGAAATACCGCTTAAAAACGGAGTGTAGCCCATCATTTGTTGTAACATTGACGGCAAAATCGCACTTGATGCCATCATTACACCCATTAAAACTATTTGAATTACCGTGCCGAAGAAAAAGTTTTTATCCTTCATTACCGACAAGTCAACAAGAGTATTTTTTTCTTTGATTTGTGTAATCAGAAAGATTATGCCTGAAATGCAGGAAATGGCGGTCATCCAGCATATCCAAGTCGAACCGAACCAGTCGGCATCGTTACCTTTATCCAAAACAATTTGCAACAAAACTAACCAAACCGCAAGGAAGAAAAATCCGAGACTGTCGAATTTTAGTCCAGATTGTTTTTTTGCATACGGAGGATCTTCCAAAAGTTCTTTTGCCGCAACAAGTACCAAAAATCCGATTGGTATATTTATGTAATAAATGTACGGCCAAGACCAGTTTTCTGTAATCCAACCGCCGATTGCAGGTCCGATAATCGGAGCAAATACGATTCCCAACCCGAATAACGCCATTGATTGCGGTCGTTTTTCTTTAGGGAAACTTTCCATCATTATAGATTGTGATAACGGCAAAATCGCACCGCCGCCGATACCTTGCAAAAATCTTGATAATACCATCATAATCAACGAGTTTGAAATTCCGCATAAAAATGAAGCAAAGGTGAAAATTATAATACTTAACATAAAGAAGTTTTTACGTCCCATAAATTTACACAGGAAATCAACTGCAGGGATAATGATACCGCTGGCAATCAGGTAAAAGGTAATTACCCAAGTAACTTCGTTGTGGCTGCAGGAGAATGAACCTGCCATATACGGCAAGGCTACGTTTGAAATCGTTTCGTCCAGTGCATACATAAAAACCGATGCCATTAACGGTATTGAGATTAACCAAGGGTTTTTTGACGGGTGCCATTCTTCTGTTTGTGGAGCTTTTTCTTGTTTTATAACTTCTTCGCTCATTTTTTTCTTATTTCTTTTTTATTCAAAAACTATTTTACTTGTCTGCTCAATTTGTTGTCTGAAGGTTCTAAGACTTGAGATGACTTGTTTAATTTCTTCATCTGAAATTGTTGCTTCGTATTTTTCTATTGCAGGTTTTAGATTTTTTAGAATTGAATAGTAAAGCTCTTCACCTTTTTTCGTAATATCAGCAACTTTTATCAATTTCCCGTCACGTTCTGCAACGTGGCGTTCCAATAGTCCTTTATCTTCCAATGCCATAATAAATCTGCCGGTGTGAGCTTTTCCTTTTAGTATCAATCGTGCCAAATCCGCCTGAGATAAGCCCGGTTTGGCAATGATTGTATCAAGGATTGTAAATTCATCAATGGAAACCTCACTTGTATAAGATTCTAACAATCTGCGAGCGTTTTCGTGGCAAACTCGTGCAGTTAATTCGATTTCGTAGGGAAAACTGTTTATATAAAATTTCTGTTTCATACTTCGTCCTCAGTTTAGTAATGTTAATGTATATATCTTTGCATAGATTTATCTACTTGTCAAGGCTGATAAATTGATATTTGTGGTTTAAACAATTTCGTGATGTTTTTATTTTGTGAAAATTTAAAATTTAAGAAAACGAAAGGAGAATTTTATGACAACAGTTGAACCTATTAGGGATATTGAACATTTGCACAAATTAGAAAAATATTTAGAAAAGAAAAGCCCGAGAGATTTGTTATTACTTACTCTTGGGGTAAATTGCGGCTTGAGAATTTCGGATATTGTGGCTCTTAATGTTGGTGATGTAAAGAATAAAAATTATATCCAAATTATTGAGAAAAAGACGGGAAAATTTAAAAAATTTCCAATAAATTCCAAGTTAAAACCTTTGTTTGCTGAATATACGAAAGGTAAAAGTGCGGAAAAACCTCTTTTTACAACGATTTTTAATAACCGAATGGATAGGTTTGGAGCGTATTATATTTTGAAAACGGCTTGTAAAGTTTTAAATTTTCAGGAAAAAATAGGAACTCATACAATGCGGAAAACCTTTGGTTATCACCATTATCAGAAATTCAAGGATGTTGCAATTTTGCAAAAAATATTCAATCATTCGAGTCCGCAAATAACCTTACGATATATAGGAATCGAACAGGATCAAATTGATGACAGTTATAACAATTTTATATTATAAATTCTTAGAAATCTTTGAGATTTGGACTTAAGTATGAAAAATTTACAGAAATAGCCTAATACAAACACAATGAATTAAAATAAAAATTCAAACTTAAATAAAAATAAATAGATGCTGTCTCTTAACTTTTTATCTATATTGTAAAGATATGAATTTTAACCTATACAAAATCATACTACCACAAACAAAATGAATTTAATTTTTATAATAAAAAATTGTTACAATTACGGTTTTTACGATTTTTTACCTCTAAAAACGAGATATATCAAGCCTTTACCGCTCTTAACTTTATAGATAAAAAGTTAAGAGATTAAGAAGTAAAAATATGATATAGAGCATTACTAGAAGGTATTTTTGATTGTGAACGAGTGTTTGCCAATAAAAAGTATAGAAGAGATTAATTTGATAAAGGATTTGTATAAGAAAAAACACCAAATCCCTGAACTTGTGATGTTTACGTTGGCAATAAATACCGGTATTGATATTTCCGGCTTGTTAAAACTTACTGTGAAAAATGTAAAGGATAAGTATTATTTGGAAATTTCTCCAAGAAAAACAGTGCCTGTCGATAAAGAAACAAGAACTTTGATTTCGGGTTTAATAAAAGATAGGGATGCTTCTGAAATCTTGTTTAAAAACAGAAAAGGTAAAATATTTGACAGAACCACTCTTTATTCTTCCTTTAAAGAAATTTGTTCGGAATTAGGTCTGAGTGACTTTTATTCGGTTGCATCTTGGCGAAAAACGTTTGCCTATCATTATTACAAGAAGTATAAAGACTTATCGTTTCTGATGTGGTTATTTAACCAGCATTCAGCCGAACAGGCTTTGAAATTTATTGGTGAAGCGGAAAATATGAATTTGAGATTTAGAGAGGGGGTAGGACTGTAAAGTGAAAAATATCTATACCACTCTATCTGATTCAGTTAAAATTGAAAGTGTTTGTCAAAAAATTGATATATTTTTGATTACATATAATCGAGCAAAAAATTTAGATAATACTTTAGTGCAGATATTGTCAGAAGAATCACCTATAAGAAATTATAAAATTACAATCATAGATAATAATTCTACTGATAATACTTGTGAGGTTGTTGCTAAATATCAAAAAGATTTTTCAAATCTAAAGTATGAGTGTAATAAATATAATATAGGAGGTAATGCCAATATTGTGAAGGCTTTTTATAAAGCCACAAATGAATATGTTTGGGTTTTAGCGGATAATGATTCTTTTAAATGGGATTCTTGGAAAGATGTTGAGGTTGCTATTGAAAAACAGTCAGATGCGATTATTGTCGCGAATTATAATTGTCCAAAATGGGATATTGCTTCTTTATTTTTGCAAACAACATTTTTACCTGGTGTAATTTATAAAAGAGCCAATATTGATGATACTGTAATGTGTAATATGGAGTTTAATATTTCGAATATGTTCCCACATTTGGCTTTGTCTGCTAAATTATTTAATGAAAATAAAAATTTTACAATATTAGATAATCCTATTATTAATGTTGAAGCAAATGAAGATGAAAAAGGTGAATATACCTACACAAGAGGATTTGAGGGATATGTTCATCCGTTACAAAGAGGGATGAATTGGATTAGTGGATATGCAAATTCATTATATCTTATAAAAGATAAAAAAATAAGAAATTATATAATCTCTCATAATTATTTTATTACAGAATTAAATTCTGCTAAACTGTTCTTTTGGAAAGACAAGGCTGCAGAAAGTAATTTATATAATTATTTATGTGTTTTTAATGTTCTTTCTTTGTTTGATAAATTGAGATTTTTAATAAATGTAATTCTATATTTTACATTGTTCAGAATAATTTTTATAAGTCAAAGAGAAATTTTTATATGTGAGGAAAACAAACATATTATTCAATATGATTTGAGATTATTCTATTTTATCAAAACTAGATTGTTTAAAATTATAAAAGATATAGAAAGGGAAAGAAAATGAAGGTAGTAATATTAGCGGGTGGTCTTGGAACACGATTGTCTGAAGAAACAAAACTTGTGCCAAAACCGATGGTAGAAATTGGTGGCAAACCTATTTTGTGGCATGTTATGAAATCGTATTCATACTATGGCTTTAATGATTTTGTTATTCTTACCGGATATAAATCACATGTAATTAAAGATTATTTTGTTCACTACTATCAGCAGTATTCTGATATTACTGTTGATATGCTTAATAATACTGTTGATATCCACCGGATTCAAACCGAACCTTGGAAAGTTACAATGCTTTATACCGGACAAAATACAATGACAGGTTCTCGTATAAAAAAAGCACAAAAATATATTGGGAATGAACCATTTATGCTGACTTACGGAGATGGTGTTAGTGATGTTGAGATAAATAAATTATTGGAATGCCACAAAAAAAGTGGGAAATACTTAACTTTAACTGCGGTAAAGCCAGGCGGTAAATTTGGTGCTTTGAATATTGCTTCTGATGGAACAATCAATAGTTTTATGGAAAAGCCCAAAGGTGACGGAAGTTGGATAAATGGAGGTTTTATGGTTTGTGAACCTGAAGTCTTTAACTATATTGAGCCGGATAGAGATGATGTTATATTTGAAAGATTGCCGTTAGAGAATTTGGCAAGGGAAGGTCAGTTAAACTCTTTTAAACACAATGGTTTCTGGTATCCAATGGATACGCTAAAAGGAAAAAATGATTTAACAAGTTTATGGCAATCCGGTAATGCTCCTTGGGCAAAATGGTTGAAAGAAAAAGAGGTAGTTAATGTTTAATAATATTTATAAAGGTAAAAAAGTCTTTTTAACAGGACATACTGGATTTAAGGGCAGTTGGCTGGCTTTGTGGCTTACAAAGTTGGGTGCAAAAGTTTGCGGATATTCGCTTGCTCCCAACACGGAACCTTCAATGTTTAAAGAGCTTGATATTGAAAATAAAATAGAAAAATCTATAATTGGAAATATTTTGGATGAAAAAGAACTGGAATTTTCGATTTCAGAATTTCAGCCTGATATTGTCTTTCACTTGGCAGCTCAACCGTTAGTGAGATTATCATATAGTGAACCAATTTTAACTTATCAAACAAATGTTATTGGAACTTTAAATGTTTTAGATTTTTCATATTGTTGCCCTTCCGTTAAGGCATTTGTAAATATTACAACAGATAAATGCTACGAAAATAAAGAAGTAAATCGCGGATATAAAGAAGATGACCAAATGGGCGGGTATGATATGTATTCTTCATCAAAAGGCTGTGTTGAAATTATGTCATCATCTTTCAGACGTTCGTTTTTGCAAGAAGATGGCACTTATGCAATGGCAACTGCCAGAGCTGGAAATGTAATTGGTGGTGGCGATTGGGCAGAAGATAGATTACTTCCTGATTGCGTTCGTTCCATTGATTCAGGTAAAAAAATAGAAATCAGAAACCCGATAGCAGTTCGTCCTTGGCAACATGTATTAGAACCTCTTTCAGGGTATTTACTTTTGGGACAAAAACTTTTAGAAGAGGGCAAAAAATATGCTGAAGGTTTTAACTTTGGACCAAACGAAGATAGTGTTTTAAGAGTTGCCGAAGTAGCAGAAAAAGCTTGTAAATATTATGGCAAAGGTGAGGTCGTTGTACATAAACGTGATAATTTACATGAGGCAAATTTACTAATGCTAAACATTGAAAAAGCAGAAAAAGTTTTGGGTTGGATTCCCACATACACTGCAGATGAGGCTATAAAAAATACAATCGAATGGTACAAACATTTTTACGCAAAAGATACAGATATGTATGAATTTACAATGAAACAAATTGAAGAATATGAGGAGAGTATAAAGTGGAACAAGAATTACGAAACAAAGTAAAAGATGCTGCAAAAGAGTATTATAAAGAAGTTTTTGGTAAAAAACGAGAATTTGATTATATTCCGCCTAGCGGAAAACTTTTAGGTGAAGAAGAATTGTTAAATATGATTGATGCTTCGCTTGATATGTGGCTTACAGCAGGCAGATTTAATAAAGAATTTGAACAAAAATTTGCAAAATATATGGGTGTAAAGTATGCACTTTCTACAAATTCTGGATCAAGTGCTAATTTACTTGCTTTTTCAGCTTTGACTTCTCACAAATTGGGTGATAGGGCATTGAAAAAAGGTGATGAGGTAATTTCTGTCGCAGCTGGTTTCCCTACAACAATTAATCCTATTATCCAAAATGGAATGATTCCAGTCTTTGTGGATTGCGAAATCGGAACTTATAATATTGATGCAGAAAAAATTGAAGAAGCAATTACACCTAAAACAAAAGCTATTTTCTTGGCTCATACTTTGGGAAATAGCTATGATTTAGATAAAATTATGGCTCTTGCAGAAAAATATAATCTTTGGGTAATTGAAGATTCTTGTGATGCTTTGGGGGGCGAATATAAAGGACGCAAGATTGGTACAATCGGTCATATTGGAACATTTAGTTTTTATCCTGCTCACCATTTGACTATGGGTGAAGGTGGGGCTGTTATTACAAACGATCCTCAACTTTACAAAATAATTATGTCATTTAGAGATTGGGGTAGGGATTGTTGCTGTCCTCCGGGAAAAGATGGCGTTTGCGGTAAGCGATTTACGCAGCAATTGGGCAATTTGCCTTATGGATATGACCATAAATACACATATTCTCACGTTGGATATAATTTGAAAATAACAGATTGGCAAGCAGCTTTAGGTTGTTCTCAAATCGAAAAATTAGACGGCTTTTTGGCAATAAGAAAAAGAAATGCAGAACTTTTAACAAAACTTCTTTCTGATTTAACAGATTATTTGATTTTACCTGTTGTAAAAGAAGGTGTTACACCGTCTTGGTTTGGATATTTGATTTCAGTAAAACCTGATGCACCGTTTACAAAACAAGAAATGGTTGAGTATTTAGAAAGCCATAAAATCGGTACCCGTCAGTTGTTTGCAGGAAATATATTGAGACAACCAATGATTACCGAGAATGATATTACATTTAGAATTGGTTCAGGTAAGTTGATGAATTCTAAGGACTTAACAGAGGAAACGTATAAACTTTTACCAAATACAGATTTTATTATGAATAACACTTTCTGGGTTGGAACATTCCCTGCTTTGGGTGAAGAAGAAGTAACAAGAATTGCTGATACGATTAAGGAGTTTGTAAATGCAAAAAATAAAAGAAATTAGACAAACGATTTTAAATATGGTTCATGCTGCAAGAGTTTCTCATGTTGGCTCTGCATTAAGTGTTGTGGATATTTTATATACACTTTATTTTAATGTTGCTAATATCTCGGAAGAAAACATTAATGATCCAAATAGAGATATTATAATCCTAAGCAAAGGACATGCAAGTGCAGCATTATATTCCGTTTTATATCATAAAGGCTTTTTATCAAAAGATATCATTGATAATTATTCACAGGATAATGGCTCATTACCTTGTCATATAGATAAAGAAAAATCTCGATTTTTTGAAGTTTCATCAGGTTCATTAGGGCATGGACCATCTTTAGGTGTTGGTTTTGCCTTGGCAAAAAAGATGAATAACAACAGCGGAAGAGTGTTTGTAATTTGTGGTGACGGAGAATGTGATGAAGGGTCAGTATGGGAAGCGCTAATGTTTGCTTCTACGCATAAATTAAGTAACTTTGTGTTTATAGTTGACTATAATAAATTTCAAGGATTTGGTGCTACAAATGCTGTAATTAATCAAAAAAATATTGAAGAAAAAATTTCTTCTTTTGGGTTTGAAACATACACAATAGATGGAAACAATATAAAAGAATTAACTAAAATGTTGACAATTACTCCTTGTGATAAACCATTAGCAATAATCGCAAATACAACAAAAGGAAAAGGTGTTTCTTTTATGGAAAACAAATTAGAATGGCATTATAAATCTCCTAATGATGAACAGCTTGAAGTTGCACTATCTGAAATTGAGGAGAAATACTAATGAGAAAAACTTTTATAAATACTTTAATTGATTTAGCAAGAAAAGATAAAGATATTGTATTGATTACTCCAGATATGGGCTTTTCAGTTCTAGAACCGTTTTTTGATGAATTCCCTGAACGAGCTATTAATTGTGGAATTGCTGAACAAAATGCCGTTTCTATTGCTTCTGGATTAGCATTAATGGGTAAAAAGCCTTATGTGTACACAATTATTCCTTTTTTAGTGGAAAGGGCATTTGAACAAGTTAAGTTAGATGTAGCTTATATGAATACAAATGTAAAATTAATTGGAATTGGGGCTGGATTTACTTATGGTGCAGCTGGTGCCACACATCATGCGATTGAAGATATTTCTCTAATGAGGACACTTCCAAATATGACTGTTTGTTGTCCGGGCGATAATAATGAGGCAGAACAAATTATTAGAAAAACTGTAAATAATGACAAGCCAATGTATATAAGAATCGGTCGCCATAATCGAGGAATTTTTGATAATAATACGATTGAAATAGGTAAGGCATCTATTATCGAAAAAGGAGAAGATATTGCAATTATCTCAACAAGCAATATGCTTCCAGATGCTTATGACTATTGTCAAAAATTAAAAACAGAAGGTAGAAAACCATACTTAATAAGTATGCACACGATTAAACCACTTGATAAAGACATTATTTTAGAACTGGTGAATAAAGGTGTTGAAATTCAAACAATGGAAGAACATTCTGTTATTGGGGGATTAGGTAGTGCGGTTGCAGAAGTAATTGCAGAAAGTGGAAAGGGGATTAAATTTAAGAGAATTGGTATTCCAGATGAGTTTTCACATTATATAGGTTCTCAAAAATATATTAAGAAACAGTTTGGATTATATTTTGGAAAGGATGAATAATGAAAAATATTTTACTTACTGGTTCTGGGGGCTTTATTGGCTCTCATTTAAAAGAATATTTGCAAAACAAGTACAATTTATTCACTCCAAGAAGTTTGGAATTAAATTTACTTGATGGTTTATCTGTAAAGAAATATATTGAAACTAATAAAATTAATTTTATAATACATTCAGCTTCTTGTGGTGTTAGAATTACTGCTGATGCAACAATTGAGGATGTTGCCAAACCAAATTTGGAAATGTTCAATAATCTTGCAGATTGTGTGAATCCAAATTGTCCAATGATTACATTTGGTTCTGGAGCTGAATATGATAAATCCCGCCCATTACAGAAAATAAAAGAAGAAGATTTTGGGAAATCAATACCAAAAGATCCTTATGGTTATTCAAAATACTTAATTTCTAAGGAAATTGAAAAACAAGAAAATATTCTAAATTTGAGAATTTTTGGAATATATGGACAAGGCGAAGATGCTTCAAGAGTTACTTCATGTATTATTAATGACAATTTAAATCATAGACCAATTACATTAAACCAGAATGTAGTATTTGATTTTATTTGGATTGATGATTTTTGTAAGATAGTTGAACATTTTATCGAAAAACCGACAAAGGAAAAGTTTATAAATGTATCTCCAACGGAAAGTATTCAAATAGTAGATTTAGCCAATATTGTTAATGATTTTTCAGACTTCAAGTCCGAAATTATTATTAAAAATAAAGGATTAAATAAGGAATATACTGGTGACAATAATAAATTAATAAAGGAGATTAAAGATATTAAATTTACCTCTTATAAAGAAAGTATGAAAAATTTTTATTTAATATTAAAGGATAAAAATAATGGAATATAAGAATTTAGATGTTTTTGTGTTAACGTATAATCGTGCAGAATACTTGAAAATAATGCTTGATAGTTTATGCACGCAAACAGCTACAGGATTTAATATAAAAGTTTTAAATAATTGTAGCACTGATAATACAATCGAAGTTGTTAAAGATATACAAAAAAAGCACCCAGAACGTAATATTCAAATTATTACAAATGAGAAAAACTTAGGAAATGCAGGAAATTTTAAACGCTCACAAGAATTAGCGAATAATGAATATACTGCAATATTTCATGATGACGATGCGATACACCCAGAATATATAGAAACGGCAATGGAAATTTTTAAAGATAATCCCGAAGTTGTAATGTGTTCTGGAAATTTAATCGGATTGTGGAATGTAGATAATACCGATTGGGAGATTCTTGATAAAAATTTCTATATTTATGAAAAAGATGACGGAATATACTATAATCTATTAATAAATCGCCCAACATTTGCGTCAAATATTTATAATACAGCTGCTTATAAAAAAGTTCAATATCATCCTGAAAAATATGGAAAACTTCACGATATTATATTTATGCTTGAAATAAATAAAGTTGGAGCTGTTGCATTTATTTTAGGTTGTTGTATAAAGTGGAGACAGAGTGCAACAAATGATTCAAATGTCTTTAAAAATGGTCCATTTCCAAAAGAAATTGCAAATATAATAAATGAAATTTATAATTTATCTCCCAAACATCGTTTTGTAATAAAACCATTGTTATGGAATTTTGCATATTTTTTATATAAATGGTCGAAATTGAAAAATTATGAAACTTGGGATGTTTTTAAACAAAGATTATTAAGAAATGTTGCTGGCGGCACCTTCTCTATGCTAGAGTTACTTCTCTATCAGCAAAAGTGGTATATAAATTTGTTTAACAATTTAATAACCAAAAGAGCTATTCATTACAAAAAAAAGGTATATAAAAGACATGAAGGAAGATTTTAAACTTTTATCAATTTGTATTCCAACGTATAATGGAGCCAAATATATAGAAAAAAATATAAGCACAATAATTGAGCAAATTCAAGAATATAATTTGAATAATGTTGAGATTGTAGTGTCAGATAACTGTTCAACTGATAAAATTCCACAAATTATGCAAAATTATGTGGAAAAATATCCTGATATTGTCAGGTATTCACGAAATAGTGAGAACTTAGGTTATGATGGTAATGTAGTAAAATGTTGTGAAATAGCACATGGGAAATTTATTCATTTATTTGGCGATGATGATTATTATGCTCCACATGGTTTAAAACGCTTGGTAGATGTTTTGATTAGTAATTCAGATTTATCAATTTGTGTATTGTCAAATTTTTACCGTAGAGATGATAATTATGCTGAATATGTCTCAAGAAAAGGTTTGCAAAATGAATTTTTCTTACATGATAGAAGATATATAAATGATTCGGATAATTTTATAATTGAATTAGAAGATAGAGCTTGGCCAAATTCAAATTTAGTTTTTAGAAAAGAATATTATTCTCAAATTCCTAATTTGAAAGATTTTTTCAAAAAAGATTGGATTCATTTTTATATTTTATTGTATATTGCTAAAAAATGGCCAAATTGTTATATTTTTGCCGATAGATATCCTATTGTTATTGATAGGGTTGGTGTTCAGTCTTGGTTAAATAATAATGATGGTCCGAGAATTTATTATAATAATTTATGGACATATAGTTTTGCTGATAAATTAGGTTATTCTAAGAAAGTCTTTGATTGGTATCGTAAAAAGTTGCTTGAAGAATATGTAAAAAATATTCAGTTTCGCCGGTCTAGGAATTTTTTTGAAAATATTAAATATTCGTTAAAATATTTTCATTATTATAAAGATTGCTTAAATTATTATGTTAAATTTTTACCACGCTTTTTGAATATTCATAAATCGATTTTTAATATAGTAAACTATAGATTATGTAAGCAAAAAGTAAAAGAAAAGGTCATAGTTTTATTTGGTAAAGAATTCAGAATAAAACTTGAAAGAATACATGGAAATAATATTATTTTTTTACATAAGCTACAGGCAGGTGAGTTTTTTGAGTTATCAAATTCAAGGGGTAATTTGAAACAATTTGTAAAAGGTTCTGTATATAAAGAAATTAATGACTTTTTAAAGGATAAAGTTGGAAAAAATAAATTTCAAAAAAGTTTTATTAAGGTAATGAAGCAGCGTCAAAATAAAACATTAGTTCCATATAGTTATTATTTGGCAGATTCTTATATATTAAATAAAGAATTTAATGTGAAGAGAGGGGAGTAAGGATGGATTTGAATAAATTAGAACAAAATTTTTTATTAACAATGTCTTGTAATTATTTTTAATCAGTTTATGTTTACAAATCGAGAAAAAGAAGTATTACAATTAATTTGTTTAGGCTACACGAATGCTCAAATTGCTGAAGCTCTGAATATTAGTTTTTATACGGCTAAAGCGCATGTCTCAGCAATTCTTCAGAAAATGGGTGTCAAAAGACGGCTTCTCGCTGCCCTCAAATATTCCGGCGATTTATAGTAAAGAAATAAAAAACGACTCGGATTTACCAAGTCGTTTTTATCGTTGTTATTTTAGAAATCTTTGATTATGTATCAATGTTGGTTGCATAAACCGCATTGGTTTCGATGAAATCTCTACGAGGTTCAACTTTATCGCCCATCAAGATATCGAACAACTGGTCACAAAGCATTGCATCTTCAATATTTACCTTTAACAAAGTTCTTGTTGCCGGATCCATAGTTGTTTCCCAAAGTTGTTGTGGCATCATTTCTCCCAAACCTTTGAAACGTTGGATTTGCAAACCTTTTTGACCTCTATCATCAATTATTTTTTGCAATTTTTCAAATGAATTGATTTCGTGTTTTTCTGTATCCGTTTCAAGTAACAAGCCGTTTGTTTCTTCAATTAGGAAATCACGGATTAACGGATAAGAAGCCTTCAATTTCTTAAATTCCGTACTCTTGATAATACTTGGGTTAAGAATTACATGTTCTTCTTCGTTCAAATGCAAGATGAAGGAATATTTAGAGTTTTCAGGATTATATTTAACTTCAACTCTATAATTTTCAGCCTCTTGAATATTGTAGTTTTGAGCGTGGTCTGTCAAATAGTGATTCAAGTAATCACAAATTTCGTTCATCTTAGATTGGCTGTCAAAGTCTTCCAATTTGATTTCAGAACGTACCAAACCTCTTAAAAATACTGCCGGATACAAGTTCAAAATCGGGTTGTTGTATGAACGATAAAATTCTGACATATTTTTAATTAATTCAAGCAATTCTTCGCCCGTTTTAACATTCTTTTTGCTCATATCAGACAGGCTCAAGTTTTTGATACCACGTTCTTTAAGCATTTTGTCCAAAACGTGTTCATTGAACAGATATTCTGCCGTTTTTCCTTGTGTAACTTTGAATAGCGGTGGTTGCGCAATATAAACGTAACCTTGTTCAATCAAAGGTCTTGCATATCTGAAGAAGAAGGTTAACATCAATGTTCTGATGTGAGCACCATCGACATCGGCATCGGTCATGATGATGATTTTGTGGTATCTCAATTTGTCGATTTCGACTTCTTCTTCGTTTCTGCTGATTTTTATGCCGAAGGCTTGAACCATTGATTGAATTTCGTTGTTGCCGTAAATTCTGTCAAGTCTTGCTTTTTCAACGTTCAAAATTTTACCTCTCAACGGCAAAATCGCTTGGAACATTCTGTTTCTGCCTTGTTTAGCAGAACCGCCTGCTGAATCACCCTCGACAAGGAAGATTTCGCATTTTTCAGGTTCTCTGTTTGAACAGTCTGCAAGTTTACCCGGAAGTGTTGAGTTTTCCAAAACGGTTTTACGTCTTGTCAACTCTCTTGCTTTTCTTGCGGCTTCTCTTGCACGTTGTGCTTGCAAGGTTTTCTCAATAATCATTTTTGCGATTTTAGGGTTAAATTCAAGCCACTCCTGCAATTTATCTCTAACTGCATCTTGAACGGCACCCATAGCCTCTTGAGAACCTAATTTTTCTTTTGTCTGACCTTCAAATTCAGGGTTTGGAATTTTAACCGAAACGATTGCCGTTAAACCTTCACGGACATCTTCACCTGATAAGTTTTGTTCGGAATCTTTCAAGATATTATTTTTTCTTGCATAATCGTTCAAAACACGAGTGATTGAGTTTCTGAAACCTGTTAAGTGAGTACCGCCGGAGTGAGTGTTGATGTTGTTTGCAAAAGACAAAACGCTTTCCGTATATGATTCTGTGTATTGCATTGCAACTTCAACCTGCAAATCACCAACTACTTTATCTATATAAATAGGTTTTTCGTGTAAAACTGTTTTATTTTTGTTCAAAAATTCCACATAACTTCCGATACCGCCTTCGTAATGGAATACTTCAACTTCTTCCGAATCATGACGAGAGAATATAATTTTCAAACCTTTGTTCAAAAATGCCATTTCTCTCAATCTGTTTGCAATAACATCGCAATCGATTTCAGTAGTTTCCGTGAAGATTTCTGGGTCAGGCCACCAAGTTGTTTTTGTACCTGTCTTGTCGGTTGCTTCTCCTTTTTCAACAGGGGCTAAAGGTTCGCCTCTCATGTATTCCTGACGCCAAACGTAACCTTGACGAGAAACCTCTACGATATATTTTTCTGATAATGCGTTTACAACTGACGCACCAACGCCGTGCAACCCGCCTGATACCTTGTAACCGCCATCGCCGAATTTACCGCCTGCGTGAAGTACGGTGTGTACGATTTCTAAGGCGGATTTTCCACTATCAGGTTTGATGTCAACCGGAATACCACGGCCGTTATCTTCTACAGTAACGCTGTTATCTTTGTGGATTGTAACGTGTATGTCAGTACAAAAACCTGCCAAAGATTCGTCAATGGAGTTATCGACAATTTCGTAAATACAGTGGTGCAAGCCTCTTTGAGAAGTTGAACCGATGTACATACCCGGCCTTATTCTTACGGCTTCAAGACCTTCCAAAACTCTGATATTATCGGCACTATAGTCAGCCGATGTATGAGTTTCAATTTCTTCAATAGGTTGTTCTTGCGGTTTGTTAGCCACTTCGTTAAGTGCTTCAAGACCTTTATCATTTATAACTTCTTGTGAATTTTCTGACATACTCTTCTCCCTAATCTATCCAAATTTAGTATTATTATAGCATGAAAGAACCCTGTTGCAAAATGTTTTTATTCAAATCTTTACACCATGTATCAATTTTGATAAACATTAATTAAATAAATCTCTTGGTCTAAGTTTATTTTTATGGCATAATTAATTGTGTAGTGTACAGTATGAAATGAGGTTAAAATTTATGGCAGTAGATAGTCTTCGCCAAACTTCTCAACTTAAAAAAGAGATTTTGGTCAGATTAATAAAAGCTTATTTAGGTGACAATTTTGAGGAAGAAACAAGATTAATTCCTTACGATATGCGACCAAAAGGCAGTGAAGTGCCTTACAGATGTTGTATTCACAAGGAACGTGCAATCCTTAGAGATAGGGCGATTGCAGGTTTGGGTTTGTCTATTGAAGATGCGGATGATGCAACATTGTTATCGACTTATGCAAAACATGCGGAAGAAAGAACTCAACCTGAAGAGCATCCGCTAACAGTTTTACAAACCGCTTGTAAAGGTTGCGTACCTTCAAGAATTTATGTTACTGACTTGTGTCAAGGATGTGTGGCAAGACCATGCCAGCAAACTTGTCGTTTCGGTGCAATTCACGTTGAAAACGGAAAATCTGTAATTGACCAATCGAAATGTAAAAATTGCGGTATGTGTGCTCAAGTTTGCCCGTACCAGGCGATTGCAAGAATTATTGTTCCTTGTGAAAATGCTTGTCCTGTAGGTGCGATTGCAAAAGATGAAGAAGGGCATGCTCACATTGATTTTGAAAAATGTATTTCTTGCGGAAAATGCGTTGCGGCTTGTCCGTTCGGTGCAGTTCACGAAAAAAGTCAAGTAATCGACATTTTGAAAAATATGAAACAAGGCAAGAAAATTGTAGCAATGGTTGCTCCTGCAATCTTTGGTCAATTACCTTGCACTCCGCAACAATTAAGAGAAGCAATTTTGTCATTAGGTTTTTCTGATGTAATCGAAGTAGCGGAAGGTGCTGAAATTACAACAAAAAACGAAGCTGCGGAATTTATAGAAAGAATGGAAAAAGGCGATACTTTCATGACAACTTCTTGTTGTGCGGGATATAATGAACTTGTTGAAAAACATCTTCCTGAAATCAAGCCGTTCCGTTCAGAAACAAAAACTCCTGCTTACTATACGGCAGAATTGGTTAAAAAAGAAAATCCTGAAGTTTTGACGGTCTTTTTCAGTCCGTGTGTTGCAAAACGCCGTGAAGCCGCTCAAAATCCAAACATTGATTACATTTTGAACTATGAAGAGTTAGGTGCTTGGTTTACCGCTCTTGATGTTAAGGTCGATGTTTTGGAAGGTTCAAACTTTAGAAAAGAAGCGGCTGCAGAAGCAAGAAACTTTGCGGTAACAGGCGGAGTTGCAGGTGCGGTTAATGCGTTGTTAGATGATGAGCATAAAGCAAAACCTTATATTGTTGACGGTTTGACAAAACAGTCAATCAGAGATTTGAAAAAGTTTGCTAAAAACGGAACTTGCGAACTTGGCAACTTAATCGAAGTTATGGCTTGTACGGGCGGTTGCTTGGGTGGTTCTGCTACAATCAATGCGTATAGACCTGCATTGAAACAACTTTCGGGTTTTGTTAAAGAAAGTCCTGCAATTAAAGACGTAATTGACAAAATCTAAGTGAAAAAATCATAAATAATAAGAGCAGTAACCTTTTTGGGTAACTGCTCTTTTTGTTTGTAAGGGGGAGAAAGGGATTTTATGGTTTTTTCTTGATTAAATTTGCTAATGCAACAAACGGTTTTTTGATGAGATTCCAAACTGTTGTTGCTCCATTTTTTATTGCATTTCCAATGCCTGAAAATTTAGGCATTTTAAGTTTAGGCATGCTGAATTTTGGCATCTTAAACTTCGGCATTTTGAATTTAGGAAAACTAAATTTAGGCATATTAATTTTTGATTTTAATTTTGAAAAATCAGGCATTTTGATTTTTCCTTTGCCCATTGCCAACGCGGCGATACCTGCGGCGATTGAACCGACAACGACCGCACATGTTAAAACTTTTTTCCAAGTCGGGTTATTAATATAATTACCTTTTCCGTCAGATTCTTTTTGAAATTCGTCCGCTTCAGGAGAAGAAGAATTGAAATTGAGTTTTTTCGGCAAATAAAGAGGTTTGTTGTCTAAATCGGACATGTTCGGATTTCCGACAAATCTTGCTTTTTGACCTGTAATTCTTGCGGCTGCATCGTAATCTAACAATCCGCTCGCTGCACTCATGTCAAGTGCATAACTCCAACTTGAATCCATTAATTCTTTTTCCTTTATTTTACCTACATTTATAAAAAGTATTTTTTTGTCCAAAAATTGCCTGATTGTGAATAAATGTTAACAAATAAATATCAAATTTGCACAATCTTTGTAAACAGATTCCGGCTCGTAGGCCGGAATGACAGCTTAGTGGGCTTAGCAAGGCTTTCGTCATTCTGAAACCTTAGAAAAGCTTACGACTCGCAATGACGTGAAATCCGTACCTTCTCCCAATACCGTTTGTGAGCGAAACCGAAGTAATCCATTCAAAATATAGCATAACTTTCTTTTCTATAGTTTGATTAAATAAAAAACAGACAAGCTTTGGGAACTTGTCTGTCTTTTATTATTTATATTGTTGCTTATGCTGCTTTTTTATTTTCTTCAGGTTTTTGTTCTGTTTTTGCAGGTTTGTTGTCTTGAGTCTTTGCTGCTGCAGCTTTTTTCTTGCCTGCAACTAATTTTTCACCTAACCAAGAAGCAATCGGGGTTACTGCAACCGGAGCGATAAATCTGTAAACTGTTCCGAATACGAACAATTTTTTACATACGCCCATACCTCTGATTTTAGATTCAACTCCTGTATTTGGAACGTTATCTTCAATGTATTTCAAGGCGGTTACAAGTTTTGGTCTTTGTTTTTTACCGATTTTTTTCCATTCTAAACCTGTTTTTGCTTCTGCATCTTTGATGATTGTGTCGTTTAATTTTGCAATTTTCTCAGGTAATTTTTCATCACCAATTTGTTTTGCGGCATATTTTTGAGTAAGACCTTCCCAAATTTCGTCCAAACTGCTATCAATTAAATATGAACCTAAAGTTGAAACACCAAATGTAAGACCTTGGTTAATTGCCAAAGTTTTCTTTCTGTCTTCATCCATATTTTTTTGTCTTAAGGTTTGAATCATATACATGCCTGAAATGATTACAGAGCCCATAACCTGCATGTGGTCAACTACACTGTCAAGTTTTTCTGCTGATTTTGCTAACCATTGTGCAGGTTTTGAAGTGTATAATTTCACGGTGTAGTGTTCTGCAATTCCTGTTGTTAATTTGTCAAAACCTCTTTTCATCGGGTCTAAAAATTTTGATTTAATCGGGATTGCATCAAATATGCTAAATAATTTGTTGCCTGTGAAGGAAACATTATTATTTTGAGCATAATTTGTTTTGTTATAATAATTGTTATTATTTGGGTTTTTCTTTGTTTGATATCCGTATGGAGTGTTAAATCTGTTTGCATTAAGTGTTACGTTCATTACTTTAACCCTCCTGCGAATTCTTGAATTTTAGGTGTTATGACTGAAGCCATACTAGCGTATGCTTTTTGAAACATTGGTTGTTCTTGTTGTTTTGATTTGTCTTTTTTCTCTAGTCCAAATACATATTTCATAATCGGTTTGATAAGTTTAACTGTTAAAACGGCTTTGATTATACCGAAAAGGAATACATCAGGAGCCATATCTGCAATTTTTGTAATATTCTTGAATGCTTTAGAGTGTTCAAGTTCTTCAAGGTTCTTAACGTTAAACATTTTCTTAACGTTTTGGATTGTTTTTTCTGATAATTTTGTAGTGTCCGCTTTGCCTGCTGATCTTAAGATGTTTTTTGCTTTTACTGCTGCTTGTCCTAACGGATACATAACTAAACTTGAGAAGCCGAAGCCGATAACCGCTGAAGCTATCGCATGCCCTGAAGCGTAAACTCTATCTTCTCTATCTTTAACTCCCGGCATTAACATAATTGCGAGAGGTCTTGGACCTGCTGCAAGTAGTAATGCTACAAGGTTTTGAGCAATAACCGTGTGTTTGTCGCACAACTTGAAAAGTTTATCAAGCATTTTGTCTTTTGCTACATTTTCTGCCGCTCTCGCTGCTGAACCAAAAGTGACAGCCTCGTTGTTTTTTACACTCGTCAAGCTGCCACTCTGATATCCTCTATTTATTTTTTTGTTTTTGTTCGCACTCTCGCCCACATTCTCTCGACCGTAATCAAGCGCATTTCTGTTCTCTTTATGCTTGGCCTTTGTCTGAGTGACGGTGGCGGGATAAATTTTTATTGAGTCAATATTCATTTCGCACCATTTGTTTAACTGCTACACATCTATTTTAAATCAAAGAAGATTTTTTTTTGTCATAAGATTACAAAAATGTTACAATTAATTGTAAACAAGACATTAATAATAATAAGGTGATATACTTGAAATATAAAGGTTATAAACTTTTAGGTATTAAATGTCAGTGAGTAATATTGAATTAAATTTGAATAATTTGGTACAAACCAGCGGAATTAGCGATAATACGTTAAATTCGCAAGAAGTTATTGCAAATATTGATTCGCTAGCCGAGAACTATTCCTCTTCGGATTTGGTAAAGATATATAATTATTTTCTTGTGAATAGTGAAGAGCCTGACGTGATTATGCACTTAATTCGCAACCTTGATATGTACAGAGATTCTTCAAGTCTTGAGTATTTGGTAGAGGTTTTGTTACTGAAAAATGCGAAATATTCTGACCCGACAACAAGAGAAAAATACAATAACGTCAGGGTTATGTGTGCCAAAGCGATTGCGAATCAAAGGAATACTTCGGTGGTTTCGTCTTTATTATATTGTTTAAATAACAAAAACGAAAATTATCGTGTACGACTGGCATGTGCCGATGCGTTAGGACGAATTGGCGACAGGTTTGCCGTTGCTCCGCTTATCGAAGTTGTAAAAGATGAGGATGAAAAATCCGTCTATTTGCGTGAATCTGCTGTTTCGGCACTCGGGCTTTTGGGTGATACAAGAGCGATAGATCCGCTTGTAAGTATTTTGGAAACAAAACAGGGTATTATGGATAAATTCAGTTTCTTAAAAGAGCGAGTTATTGAAGCCTTAACAAAAATGAGTTTTAACGATAATGAAAGGGTTTTTCGAGCACTGAAAAATTCGCTTTCTGATGAGTCTGCTCAAGTCAGAATAAACGCAATAGAGGCATTGATGGAAAGTTCGCACCCGAGAGCGATTGAAACGATTAAAAAATGTTTGGAAACGGATTCTGATGATGAGGTTAAGAAAAATGCCATGATTGCCTTGTATAATCTCACGGACAGAAGTATTCTTGATGAAGTAATTGCATCAAGTAAATATTCGGATACTTTGAAAATGGAAGCTGTTTCAATTTTGAACGAATATGAAGAAAATAATGATGAGGAAGACGAAAACAATGGCTAAGTCAATAATTTTGCTATCGGGCGGTTTGGATTCTTTGGTAAGTTTAGGTTTAAAAAAAGAAGAGCTTAACGTTGAACTTGCTTTGACTTTTGATTACGGGCAAAAATCTGTTGAAAAAGAAATTAAAGCCTCAAAAAAGATTTGTGATTTTTATAATATCAGGCATGAAGTTATAAATTTGGATTGGCTAAAAAATATTACTCAAACCTCGTTGGTATCTGATAAAACCGTTCCGACAGGTGTTGAATTGGAAATCCCCGAAAACTCCGCAAAATCGGTTTGGGTGCCAAACAGAAACGGTTTATTTTTGAATATTGCAGGTTCGTTTGCCGATTCTTACGGATATGATTATATTTTAATCGGTGCAAATAAAGAGGAAGGTCAAACTTTTCCCGATAATACCCAAGAATTTATTGATGCGGTTAATTCCGAGTTTGAATTTTCCACACAGAAAAGACCTAAGGTGGTTGCACCCTTGATAAATTATAATAAAAATGATATAGTCATGTTAGCCTTGAAAAACGGTGTGCCGTTGGAGCTTACGATGAGTTGCTATAACGGCGGGGAAAAGCATTGCGGGATATGCGAATCTTGTACAAGGTTAAAGCATGCCTTAAAGGCAAATAATGACATTTATTACACGGGGATACTTTTTGACTAAATGAAGACATTATTTATAGATAAAGAAATTAAATATATAGGTTCACAACTTGCTCCTCATTGGATTTACAAAAATTTTAAAATTCAAGGTGATGCGATAGTAGCGTTTTGCGGTGAGTGTGAGGTTAAATTGACCGAAATGGTCGATATTGAAGACGTTATCAATAATGAACCGATTTACAGCAAGTACATGTTGAGTTTTATTTCCGAGCAATTTAATATCGGACTTGTTGAAGGGGTGTTAAGGCAACGCCTTTTGATGTCAACAATTAAAGAATCGTTGGAAAAACGAGGTGTAATCGTTTGCCGTGACGGTGATGATTTGTTTATTAATGATAAAAAATTGTCTGTTTCTATTGCAACAAAATCAATGACTTCTGTTTTAATCCATACGGGTGTGAATATTTTGGCAGAAGGTGCTCCGATTCCTGTTTCCGCATTAAAAAGCGATTTGAATATAGAAGATATAAAAGAATTTGCAATCGAGGTAATGAAGAATTATAGCGAAGAAATCGATGACATAGTTCTAGCAAGCACAAAGGTCAGAGGTGTGTAATGTTAAAAAACTCAAGTAAGTTTGAAAACAGTTCTCATTTTTCTTATAACGAATATAAGAAGAAGGTTAATAAAAAAGGCAATCAAGACGTGAAAATCTTTGTCACGGCATTTTTTGCAGGTTTGTTAGTTCTGTTGGGGTTGGCAAGATTGTTTGCTCCAAATGTTGAAATCGGTATTTCTTCCGATAACGATATCACGGCTTCCGAGGATGAAAGTCCGATTTCTTCTGCCTCTATTGATGACAGATTGAAAAGTTTGAAGCTTGAAGATGATGGCAAAAAAGTTACCGATGAAACTATGTTTTCGCCTGAATTAGATGAAAAAGTCGTTCTGCCGCACCAAAACAAGCCGACAGTCGGACAAATTGAGGCTGAAAATAATATAGTAAAAGAACAACAACGTGAAAATTCCGTAGAGGTAAAAACGGCAGAACAGGCAACTGCTTCTCATTCAAACAAATCTCAGGAAAAATCACAAACCGTTACGGTAGTCCCGCAAACGCCAGCACCTGTTGAAAAACCTGTACTATCAAGGGTTGTTGTCGGTTCTTACGCAACAGAAAAACAAGCAGAAGTTGCCAAAAGTATTATGCAGGATGCGGGATTAGGTATTACTCCCGTTGTTAAAAATGTCGGCGGATATTATACTTTGCAGGTGGGGTCTTATACCTCTAAAGAGAAGGCTCAGCAGATGATGAATAATTTGCTCAAGAATAATTTTCCGGCAAGAGTTGTTGCAAATTAGTATAAATCGAAAAATGCTTTGAATAAGCTACCTTTAATTTTGTATTCGGGCTGAATGAAGATGTTACTGTAAATATCTTCCGCTTTTTCGTGTGATCTTGTATCAAACGGCATAAAAATCAAACGGTCTTCGCTTTTTAGATGTATTACGGGGTAAAAATGTCGATGAGAATATCTGCTATGAGATGTTGTTTCGTTGATATAATACCCGTCTATATCTGAAATTTTAAATGCCTCATAAACTTCTCTTTGTTGAAATATTCTTTTTGAATAAATCAAGCAGGTATCGTTCGCTTTGGAACATTCAAAATCGTAGTAGTCGATACAAAATGCAACAACGCAAACTCCAATAATCGTAAGTATAATATAAATTATTTCTTTAATTCTGAATTTGCCGTTATACGGCTTTCTTTGAATGATGCTCATATTACTATTTTAACATTTTATTTATCTTCTCGCAATAATTTTCGGAGAACTTGTAATTTTGCTTTATTTTGCATATAATTCAGGTATGAAAAATATTAAGAGAATTAAATTAAGGGATTTTGAGATTGGTGGGGATAAATTGACTATTCTTGCCGGTCCGTGTGCTATTGAAAGTCAGGAAGTTCTTGATGAAACAGCAGATTATTTAAAACAGGTTACTAAAGAACTTGGCATAAATTATGTGTTCAAATCTTCATTTGACAAGGCTAATCGTTCTTCTATCACCTCATACAGAGGTCCTGGAATGGAAAAAGGGTTAGAAATGTTAGCGACAGTGAAATCTAAATATGATTTGCCGATTGTAACTGATATTCATACGCCTGACCAAGCGGAGCCCGTTGCTAAAGTTGCGGATATTTTACAAATTCCGGCATTTTTGTGCAGGCAAACTGATTTGCTTGTAGCGGCGGCAAAAACAGGTAAAATCGTTAATATCAAAAAAGGTCAATTCTTAGCACCCGCTCAAATGGCCAGTTTGGTGAAAAAGGTTGAGGATTCTGGAAATACCGACATTATGTTGACGGATAGAGGCTCTTCGTTTGGGTATAATAATCTGATTGTTGATTTTCGTGGTATTCCGATAATGCAGGAATTTGGTTATCCTGTTGTGTTTGATGCAACACACAGCGTTCAACTTCCTGGTGCAAACGGCACAAGCTCGGGCGGAGATAGAAGATTTGTTCCAACTTTGGCAAAATCTGCAATGGCTGCAGGTGCTAATGTCTTGTTCTTTGAAGTTCACCCGAACCCTGACAAAGCTCTTTGTGACGGAGCAAATATGCTTGCATTAAAAGATGTTAAAGACGTATTTTCTATTTGTAAAGAAATTTTTGAGGTTGTTAGAAAATAATGGAAATGAAAGTTTTTGTAGAAGGACCCATTGATGCTAACAACTACCTTTTAATTGACGAAAAATCAAGAGAAGCGGTACTGATAGACTGTTCTGCACCTGATGTCGATTTTATCGAAAATATTAAAAATGTCGATGTGAAATTGAAATATATTTTCTTAACTCACGGACATTTTGACCATATTTTAGGGGTTGACAAGTTCAAAGAGATTTTCGGTGTTGATACTTATATGAACGAAGAAGACTTATCACAAGTCGGTTTTTGCGGGAAAATGATGCAAATGTTTGCAGGCATGATGCCCGTTTCTATCAAAAATATCAATCATTTTGTCAAAGACGGTGATATTTTCAAATTCGGAGATATCGAGGTTAAATGTATTTCAACTCCGGGACATACAAAAGGCGGAATGAGTTATGTAATTGACGGAAAATTATTTTCAGGCGATACACTGTTTCACGGAAGTGTCGGGCGTTGCGATTTACCTGGGGGAGATTTGAATGCAATCAGTCACAGTATCAAGGACAAATTGTTTGAATTGCCTGACGATACAAAAGTTTTCCCCGGACACGGAAGCGAAACAACAATAGGTTACGAAAAAAAGTATAATGAAATTTTAAATATATAGAGGTATAAAAATGAAAGAACAACTGGAGAAAATCTATTCAAATGCAATGGCAGATATTGAAAATTCTGCTACGGTAAAGGACTTGGAAGATGTTAAATTCAAATATTTGAGCAGAAAAGGGGAATTTAACGAAATTAAAAAAGGTTTAAAGGATTTATCTCCTGAAGATAAGCGAATTGTAGGTTCAAGAGCAAACGAAATTACAAAATGTTTGGAGTCTGCAATTTCTAAAAAATTCACCGTTTTTTATGAACAGGAATTGAATAAAAAATTAGAAAAAGAAAGACTTGATATTACTTTGCCGGGACAATATATTCCGAGAGGTAACGTTCACCCGTTGACATCAACAACAAACGAAATCGTGTCAATTTTCCAAAATCTGGGATTTTCGGTTGCTCCGAGTGAATGTTCACCTGAAGTTGAAACGGAATATTTCAATTTTGATATGTTGAATGTTCCAAAAGACCACCCTGCGAGAGATATGCAAGATACTTTCTATACAAATATTGCAAAAAATGTTGTATTGAGAAGCCAAACTTCAGGGGCTCAAGTTCACGTTATGGAAAACCAAAAACCGCCGATTAGAATTATTGCTCCTGGTCGAGTTTACCGAAACGAAAATATAAATTCCCGTAAAAATAATTTCTTCCACCAAATTGAAGGTTTGTATGTTGATAAAAATATTACTTTTGGTGATTTGAAAGGCGTTTTGAACGAATTTATCAGAATTTATTTTGGTTCTGTTAGACCTACAAGATTTAGAAGCAGTTTCTTCCCGTTCACTGAACCGTCAGCAGAAATTGATGTTCAATGTATTATGTGCGAAGGCAAAGGTTGCAGAACCTGCTCGGGTACGGGTTGGTTGGAAATCTTAGGGGCAGGCATGGTTGACCCTAACGTATTGCGTGGTGTCGGAATTGACCCTGATGTATATTCGGGCTTTGCGTTCGGTGTCGGCGTTGAACGTCTTGCAATGCTAAAATATGCAATCGATGATATCAGATTATTTTTCAACAATGATGTAAGATTTTCTGAGCAATTTAAAAGATAAATAACAGATTTAAGGTAAAGAGGATTTTTTATGTCTTTGATAATAATGATATTATTGCTAAGTTTTTTAGTACTAATTCACGAGGCGGGTCACTTTTTCGCAGCAAAAGCGTTGGGAATAAAGGTTTCAAAGTTCGGTTTCGGCTTACCTATTGGTCCTACTTTGTGGAGTAAGCAGGTGGGTGATGTTGAACTTGTTGTGCATGCCTTTTTGCTTGGCGGTTATGTATCATTTCCAGATGATGAAAAAGATTCTGATTTACCCGAAGATTCAAAAGATAGATTTGTAAATCATTCCGTATTGCACAGAATGATTGTTATTTCAGCGGGTGTTATCGCAAATGTTATTGTTGCTTTTGTTTTTGTTTTATTGACGGCTTTTGTGTGGGGAAAACTCCCGTCAGGTCAAAGTCAGGTATTTATTGGTAATATCAGTGCTCCAAAAGAGGCTTCCGTTTGGAATAGCGGAATGCAAAAGGGCGACCGAGTTTTGAAAATTAACGGTTCTGATATAAATTCAAGTTATGCTTTGACTTTGTACGCTAAAAGCAGTAAAAAATATGATGGTAAAGTTGATGAAAGTTTTGTAAATGAAAAACTTGAAGCATTAGAAAAACTTAATCCTACCGTTAATAATGAAGAAGTTATTAAAAAAGATGTAGTCGTAAAACTACCGGAAATAACCGATGAGGCCCCGATTGTTATTGATGATGAAGTGTTGAAAGGTTATGCACTTTATCATGACAAACAGGTTTCCTTGAACGAGACTCAAGTGAAGTTGAGAAAAGCTATAAAAGATAAATCAACTTATATATCTGACGGAACGTTAACTTTGAAAGATTTGGCTTTTGCCGTGTCTGATACTCAAAGACCGTTGAATATTCAAGTTTTGAGGGACGGTAAGACTGTTGATTTGAAACCGCTTTATGCAAATGAAAAAGGTTTAATCGGTATAATGATTGAGGCTCGTGAGGTTTTAAGACCTACAAAGAATTTTAAAACCGCAATTTCAGGTTCGTTCAGTTATTTGTGGGAACAAACTTACATGCTTGTTTACGGTTTGTGGCAACTGTTTACCGGTAAAATTCCGATGAAGGATATGCACGGTATTGTCGCTATTACAAAAATCGGTGGCGATGTAATTCAAAATAACGGATTTTTCTCAGGCTTGTTGCTCACTGCGATGATATCGTTAGATTTGGCACTTGTAAACTTTTTACCGATACCGGCTCTTGACGGCGGCCATTTTATGTTCTTGGTAATTGAAAAATTGCGTGGCAAACCACTGGCTGAAGAAACGATTAACAAAATCAGTTCGGTATTTTTCTTGTTACTGATTTTATTTATGATTTTCATTGTCGGTAATGATATTTATGCCCTAATTAAGCACAAATTCTAATACTACGGCTAATGTAAAGATTGAAGTGAAAAAGAATAATTGTCTATTTGTTCGTGTTATAATTCTTCTGTATAGAAGGAGAGCAGAAGATGGAATTTATTCAATCTCACGGAATGATTATCACGGGTGCGATTTTGTTTATTGCTTATGTGTTCATTGCCAGTGAAAAAATCCAAAAATCAGTTGTTGCACTTGCAGGTGCTGCATTGGTTATGTTGCTCGGATTGATTCCTTTCGGTGGGGAAGCCGGTGACGGTAAAGTTTTGAAAGGTGTTTTCGAGTATGTAGATTTTCAGGTTATCTTCCTGTTAATCGGTATGATGATTATTGTAAATATCGCAAGTCGAAGCGGTGTTTTCAAGTGGATGGCTCTAAATTTATTAAAAATTACTAAAGGTCACCCGAAAACAGTTCTTTTTGCATTGGCAGCGTTTACTGCTGTAGCATCAGCCTTTTTGGACAACGTAACAACGGTTGTACTTATGATGCCGATAACTTTTGTTATTGCAAAAGAATTTGACACAGACCCTGTACCGTTTTTGATTACCGAAGTTTTGGCTTCAAATATCGGTGGTACTGCTACTTTAATTGGTGATCCGCCGAATATTATTATCGGTACAAGAGCCGGTTTGAGCTTTATGAACTTTGTAAATGAATTAACACCTATTGTAACTATTATTTTCTTGGTTGCTATTTCAACTTTGGTATTCTTGTTCAGAAAAGGTTTGAAGGCAACTCCTGAAAAAATGGCACATGTTGCAAATATTGATAATTCACAAACAATTACCGATAAAAATTTGATGATTCGTTCTGTAATCACTTTGGTATTGGTAATTTTAGGCTTTGTAACTCATGACGTTACTCACATTCCTGCTTATGTATTTGCAGTAGCAGGTGCAGCGTTCTTGTTGTTATTTGAAAATCCTAAAGAAATTTACAAAGACGTTGAATGGTTAACTATTTTCTTCTTTGTAGGTTTGTTCATTATTATCGGTGGTTTTGAAGCAAACGGCGGTATTAAATTCTTGGCTGACCAGTTGATTGTCCTAACTCACGGCAGTTTGAATATGGCAACTATGATTATTTTGTGGGCTTCAGGTATTTTGTCAGGTATAATTGATAATATTCCTTATACTGCGACAATGGCTCCATTGATTTCGGAATTGATTAACCCGGCTAATCCGAATGCAATTACAGGTCATGTTCACGCATTGTGGTGGGCATTATCACTAGGTGCATGTCTTGGCGGAAACCTTACGATTATCGGTGCTGCCGCTAATGTTTTGGTTAGTGAAACAGCCGCTTCAAAAGGTCACAAAATTTCGTTCTTCAGATTTATGAAATACGGTGCTTTGGTTACTTTTATTTCATTAGTTTTGAGTTCGATTTATTTGTATGTAAGATATCTTCGCTAGTAAGATTTTCAATATTAAAAACACCTTCATCAATTAAGATGAGGGTGTTTTTTTATGTCTAAAGTTTTCACCTTTTTTAATTTATAATTCTAACCACAAAACTTGATATGGGGCAAGTTTTAAGTGCATTGTTTTATTTTGCAGTGAAATGTTTACTTTTATATTGTCCCCGTTTACAAGGTTTTTCAGGCTTGTTATGTGACCTTCATTTTTTAGAATAATGTTTTTAGGGAGTGTAATTTCTGCAACCAATTTGTCTGAAGACAGGTTATTTATCACTAAGATTTGTTGGTCTGCATTTTTTCTTATGTAAGCCAAATTGCTTTTTGAAGTGGTTTTCAAAATCTCAAAATCGCCATTTGCCATAACAGGTAAGGTCTTTCTCAAATGGATAAGGTTTCTGACTTTTTTGTAAACTTTTGAGTTGAATTGATAATATCCCAAAGTTGAACCGTAGAATAATTTTTGCGGAACGTCCCCTCTGTGGATATCTCGGGAATCAAACGCAGATAATAAATCTTTGTTATTTTTTGCTCGTTTTTGTGCGGCTTTTTTAGCGTTTTCGTAATTGTTTGTTACACCGACTTCATCTCCGTAGTAAATAATCGGAATTCCAGGAAGGGTCAACAGAATTGAAAATGCTTCTTCTATTCTGTTAGGGTTTTTGTTTAAGAAGTTTGCCATTCTTCCGCTTACCCCAAATCCGTTTCGGAAACTTGCACCTTTTGAGACCAAATTGTCAAAGATGAGTTCTCGAACTTCAGGAGTTACCATTTCAAGAGTTAATTCGTCATGAACTCTTAAAAATATTCCCCAAGCGGCAGACTTCGGAATTTGCGGAGTTTTTCTGTAAGCATCTATAAAATATTTTTTGTCTTCGGTAATCAAACTTGCCCAAATTGCAGGCATGTAAGGAAAATGGTAAGCAATTTGAGCCTCGTTAGTACGTTTTAGTGTCAAATCCTCGTCACCTGCCTGAACTTTGACTTCTCGGTCTTTGCCAAAATATGGCAAAATATCCTTTGGTGTTTGGCAGGCTTCCACTTGAATTACCGTTGATGGTGCTGTCAGTTGGATATAATCGCTCAATAATTTAATTATTGAATGAGTTTTAGGTTCATTTTCGGCATCTGTCCCCGCATCTTTTGACAAATACGGAATAGCATCCATTCTGAAAATATCTATCCCCGTATTTGTCCAATAGGTAATCGTTTGGAGTACATAATATAAAACTTCGGGATTTTCCCAGTTGATATCAAGTTGGAACGGATAAAATGTGTGGTACAGGTAATAATCTTTTCCGTTTACGACAACATGCCTGTAGTTATCTTCCATTGCTTCAGGGAAAATTAAACGTCTTTTTGAGATTTTTCCGTCCGGTTCTTTGTATTCAATGACAGTTCCCAGTTTTTCGTCTTGATATTTTGTGTATTCAGGTTTTTGGTCGGTATAGATAAAATAATCAAGTGCGGATTCATCGCCAGCTTCAAGTCTTTTGAACCATTCGTGTTCCGAGGAGAAATGATTTAGCACTAAGTCGGCTTTTATCTTAAATCCTCGTTTTTTAGCTTCCGTAATAAAGGTTCGAAATTCATTATTTCCGCCAAGTGCTGCTCGTACGCTTTGCGGATTTCGCACATCAAATCCCGCATCTTCCATAGGACTGTCTGCAAACGGGAGCAGATAAAGTGTCGTTACCCCTAAATCTTCAAGGTAGTCAAACATTAGGGTGGTATCTTTAAAAGTGTTTTCTTTGTTTGGTTTAACGTTGCCGAATTGGTCAACGTAGAACATATAAATTATTTCGTTTTTGTACCAATCTGACGGTCTGGTTTGGTCTTGTTTAACAAGTTCGGTCGGTCTGTTTTTTATCGCTTGGGCGGCTTGTTCCATTACTTTTTCATAAATCTCGTCCGCTTGTTCTTTACCGTAAATATTTATTATTGCGTTTTTGATTTCTTTATTAATTCGATTATTTACCGTAATAGATTCTGTTTCAATGTTTTCAGAGGTTGCGTTGTCTGTCGTTTGCGGAATAGAAATTTCTTCCGCTGAAACGGCAAGTGTTGAAATGCAAATTACAAACAGTACGGATAAAAATAATTTTATTCTACACATATTCTCTCCCTTTTTTGAAAATATAGTAGCACAAAATTTTTTATACCGACAAAAAAAAGACTTCAAATTAAGAAGTCTTAATATTTTTTTAGATTTTGATAAGTAAAAATTTACTGTCTTTTTTAGCGAGAACTTTATGCTCTTTTTCTTTTTCAAACATAAGAATTTCGCCTTTTTTTATTTCAAATTTTTCTGCCGCAAAATGAATTTCGATTTCACCGTCAATAACGCAAACTGCTGCATCTTTTACTGAGGTGTGGTTATCGATGACTTCATCTTTTTTTATTGCAACTACGCAGATTGAACTGTCGCCGTCTTCCAATAACGTTTTTCTTTCAAATTTTTTGTCATCAAGTTCGATTAAATCTTTAGCTTTTTGTACATTGTAAAACATAATATTCTCCTTTTGTCCGTCCAAAATTTAACCCTAAAGGAAACTTTTTGCATTGGTCGGTCGGTGAGGTTTGGTTGACTATGTTAATTAAATATCAATGTCTAAAAAGCCTTTTGTTTGCTTTGCGATTTTTTCGATTTCGGAGTTTTGAGTAAGCGGATTTTCTTTTAAACGAGTAACAAGTTCTTGTAGGGATTTGTTCTTTTTGCAAGCATTTTCGGCTATCAATAAGGCTCTTTTGTGAAATCCGATATGACCTGAAATTTTTACGCCAAGACTTAAATTCAATTCTTTTGCTTCTTCAAAATTTTGCTTTTGCAAGGCGGATTTTAATAGGGCTTTTGTCGGAACTTTTTGTCCGAAATTTATTTGATTTTGAGAATTTGTTATTTTCATATACATAATTAAAGCCGAACATAAAATCTTTTGCCATAGAAAGTAAATTATTATTAACGAAGGGCTAATAATTTCTATGCTTGTAGTATCATAGAATTTGTACACAGTTTTATTATAAATGAGGGTAGTTATGGCAAAAGAGAAAGCAAATATCGCAATACTTGGGGCTACAGGTGTTGTAGGTCGTGAAATTACAAAAATCGTTGACGAATTGAAGATTGATTATAAAACGATTAAATTTTTATCCAGTGCAAAAAGTGCGGGTACAAAGATTGAATTTCAAGGCAAAGAATACACGGTAGAAGAAGCAAAACCTGAAAGTTTTGACGGTGTTGATATTGTTTTGGCTTCTGCCGGTGGTTCAACTTCGCAAAAATTTGCACCTGAAATCGTTAAACGTGGCGGAGTTTTGATTGATAATTCGTCAGCTTTCCGTATGGAAAAAGATGTTCCGCTTGTTATTGCGTATGTAAACGATGAAGATTTGAAAAAACATAAGGGAATTATTGCCAACCCGAATTGTTCAACTTCTCAGTTGATGTTGGTTTTGAAACCTTTGCATGAAAAATTCGGAATAAAAAGACTTATTGTTTCAACTTATCAAGCCGTATCAGGGGCAGGTTTGAAGGCGATTAACGAATTGACCGAAAACACAAAAGCTACACTTGATAATAAAGAATTTACAAACGAAGCGTTCAAAAAACCGATTTCTTTCAACGTAATTCCGCAAATTGACGTATTCTGTGAAAACGGTTATACGAAGGAAGAAATGAAGGTTGTGAACGAAACGAAGAAAATCCTTCACTTACCGCAAAACTTGCCGATTTCTTGTACGGCGGCGAGAGTTCCTGTATATAACGGACACTCGGAAGCGGTTGATATCGAGTTTGAAGAACACGTTACTCCAGAGGAAGTTCGTGCAATTTTGAAGGAGTCTTTCGGAATTGAAGTTATTGATAATCCTGAAAATTATGAATATCCGACAACTCGTGATGCTTCAGGCGTAAATCCTGTGTTTGTTGGTAGAATCAGACGTAATTTGGCGTTTGAAAACGGTATTTCTTTGTGGTGTGTTGCCGATAACTTGCGTATTGGTGCGGCATTGAATACTGTTAGAATTTGTAAAAAAGTAATAGAAATGGGACTTTACGGTAAAGAACAATGCTAAAAATTTCAAAATTAACAATTACCTCAATATTTCCGGGATACTCGGACTTAGTTACGGCGAAAAATCCAGCACCTGAACGTGCGGTAACTCTGATAAAAGAAAGATTGGTCGCAAGAGAAGGTCTTTTTGTTCAGAAGGCAGTGCCAGAATATGAACAAAAAACTCTAAAACTTCACTCTACAAAATCAAAAGGTGACACGAAAACATTTATCGGATAAGTTATAACAATTTGAAAGGTATAAAATGGGTCAAATTTTACGAAGAGAAAATGTAGCAAGTTTTGTGCAGAAACTTCACCAATCGGGCAAAACCGTGGTTGCAACAAACGGATGTTTTGATATTTTGCATGTTGGGCATGTCAGATATTTGCAAAAGACGAAAACTTTTGCGGATTATTCTATAGTTTTGCTAAATTCGGATAAATCTGTCAAATCTATCAAAGGTCCTTCTCGTCCGATAAATAACGAAAACGATAGGGCGGAAATCTTGTGTGCATTGTCTTGCGTTGATTATGTCGTGATGTTTGATGAGGACAGTCCGAGAAACTTGTTAGACGAGATAAAACCTGATGTTTATACAAAAGGTGCGGATTATACTATGGAAACTTTGCCGGAAGCGGATATTATGCGTAAAAATAATACCCGAGTAGAGTTTATAACTTTTGTTGATGGTAAATCCACAACCAATACTATTGAAAAAATGAAAAACAGTTAGGATTTTAATGTTATTTATAAATAAAGAGCAGGTTTTATGACCTGCTCTTGGTGTTAATTGTATTTTAGAACCCCGATATCTGCAGCTTTTGAGGTTTTGTTGGTTTTGAGCAAACCTTTTGAAATTTTTTGTTGTGAGGTCATTTGTTTAATTATTTTGCGTTCACCTGTTGTAGTTGTTGTTGCTTTCGGTGTTCTCTGTAATTTACAAAGTATGCCAAAGCCTTTTACTCGTTGAAGTCTTGGGGTTTTTGTATTTGAAATTTTATCTGTTGAAGTAGTTACAACTTTTGCAGTTTTTTCGGTGTTGTTATTTTTTACTTTTTCGATAGGTTTGCCTTCGTCGCCCAAATTCCAACGGAAACCGAAGGTCATTGCAATACCGTTACGTCCGCCGTTTCTAATCATTGCCTGACCAAATGCGGTGTATCTGTCTTTGAAACGTTTTTGTAAACCTACACCGTATTCAATGTACGGTTTAATGCTTGTTTCGGGTAATTTTACGTTGTTTGCTCTTACGCTTGATTCGTTCATTGCGTTCCAAACCATACCGATACTTGCGTAAGGTTGCCAACCGTTTTTGGTGTTTGTAATAAATCTTACACTCGGGTTCAACATTATTGAGTGCATTGGGTCGGCATTAATTCTTACGCCCGCAGCGTTTGTGTAATCAAAAGTATTAGCAAATGTGTATGACATGAACCAAATTGGCTGGATAATGTATCTGCCTTCTTTGAATTCAAAGTTGTAACCTGTTTTAGAACCGACACCTGCCAATAGGGTTGTGAAATCTTCTTTGCCGTACATTGTTGTAGTTTGACCGACAGTGGCACCTGCACTCAATGTCAAGGCTGTCCACAAGTTGCCTTTGTAGAAGGTTTGAGTTAAGCCGAGCAAACCGCCGTTCATTGTTGTGTCGCCACCGTTGTAACGAAGTTGAGAACCGTTATAGCCGATGTAACCTGTTGTTAAACCTGTCCAACCGTGTTTGAGTTTTTGGAAATCGCTGTCAAAACCGACTAATGTTCCGTAAGTTGTAGCATTTACGGCAGGAGCATTTTTGAGGTTCATTTTTTCAAAGGTTACATAAGGACGAACCCAACCGGCTTTGTTGTTAAATTCGGTTGCGATATTGCCCAAGTTGTTGTTGTAATCCGTACTTAGAGCATATTGATTAGCCTTTATGTGAGAAATTCTTTCTAACATAGGCATTTGAGTGAAAGTATCAGCGTGTTCAAATACATATTTGAAAGTTTCGCTCACCGTTGCATTTGCACCTGCTTGAACGTTTACGGGAGCAGATAATACCGCAGGGTTGAACGCTCCCGCACCTGACGAACCGCCGCCACGAATGAATTGGAATTCACCCGATTCAGGGGAATATCCGACCGAATATTTGTAAATTTTGCTGATATATTCGTTTGTTCCGTGATATTTTACTGATTTCGCAAACGCACTGTCAGCAAACAGAATGTTTGTTTTTTCTTTTATCGGATCAGCAAGAATATTCAAATTATTAACATTGATTGTACCTGTGTGTGAGCCGTAAGAATTTGCAACAAATCGTCCGACTGTTTCGGTTGCAGGGTTGATGTCGAGAGTGTTAATGTTGATTATACCTTGATTTGCGAAACTTCTCAAATTTAGCGGAGACAAGCCCATGTGAGCAATGTTCATTGTTCCGTTGTTTATTGTTAGACTGTTGTTGTAGTTTAGTTGAGAAGCCTCGTTTAGATAAGTTGTCGCACCGTTTTGTGAAATATTTGCGTTTTTGATAGTGTTGTTGATGTAAATTTCGCCTGATTTGTCACCTGCCAGTTCAAGATTGTAATTTACACCGTCAATGTTGTCATTTAGCAAAAACTTACCGTTTGTTTGAGCGTTTAGAGTTACGGTTGCGAACGGGTCGCCGTCTTGAGTTTCTGCATAAATTGCGTTTTGGTCTTTTACTCCGTCAGCTTCCGTATAATTACCGTTAAAATTTGAGGTGTAACCGTCTTTAGCAACGATATTCAAATCTTTTGTTGTATAAATCGCACCGCCTTTGCCGTTTGCCGAGTTCCCGATAAACGATGAATTAACGATTTCCCCAATTCCGTTTTCTGCAAATAACGCACCGCCATTCTTTCCTGCGTGGTTGTTTGCAAAAATTGAGTTTTCAATTTTGTTAATTCTTTGAGCTGTCCAAATAGCTCCACCTTTATTAACAGCCTTGTTTCCATTAAATTCTGAATTTGAAATGTTTTTGATATCCTTAAATGAAAAAATTGCACCACCATTACCAGAATTAAATGTATCACTTGTCATTCCGGTAACTTCGTTGCCTACAAATGTTGAATTTGAAATATCTTTTATTTCACCAGAAGTAAATATTGCACCACCACCGCTATAAGTCAAACTATGATCCGCAGATTCTTTGCCCTCTGTTTTGTTATTTATGAACGTAGAGTTATTTGCCTTGTCAATAGACCCATAAACGTGAATTGCACCTCCTGTTGAGCCGGAAGTATTTCCTTCAAAATAAGATTCACCTAAATCCGAGAATGTACCGGCAGACAATAAAATAGCTCCACCTCTTGTCTGAGCCGAATTATTTATAAATTTATTTTGTCCCTCAAGCGTAAAATTAGGAGACATTTCAACTGCAATCGCACCACCTGCACCAGCTAAACGTGCCTCATTATTTCCAACAGCTTTATTTCCAATAAAGGTTAAATCCTTCAATGTTCCCACATTTGGGTTAGATGAATATATTGCACCTCCATTACCGGCGGTATTATTTATAAATGAAGAGCCAATAATACTACTCAAATAACCATGACTGGCGATTGCACCACCCCATGTATGAGCCGAGTTATCTTGGAATAAAGATTCCGAAACGCTGCCAAAAGCAGAGCTGTCTCTATGAACCATTATCGCACCACCAGCACTTTCTGTAGCATGGTTATTGATGAAAGATACTTTTTCAAGACCTTTCATTGTTCCTATATTCCAAATTGCACCACCGGTTTTGGCATAGTAATCTTTTATCAAAACATTTGTAATCTTACCAAATTTGCCATTATTCCAGATAGCACCTCCTTGTGATGCAATATAATTATCCGCCCCGCCTAAACCGTAGGCGGAACCATTAGTCCAATCTCCGATTGTACCACTATTGAATATCGCTCCTCCTTGCTGGGTATTAACATAATTAATAGTAGAAATAGAAGAGTCTATACCAACTTTATTAAAATGGACATTTTCTAAGTTCCCAAATATTCCATCATGCACGCCATCTCTAGCATTCCAAATTGCTCCTCCGTAAATACCTGCCGTTACATTTTCAAAGGACACATTTGTCAAATTTCCAAAAGCCTTATTATTCCAAATAGCCCCTCCTTGGTTTCCTGCGTGCAGATTTTTAAATGCTACATTTGAAATATTACCAAAAGTTCCTCCATTCCAAATTGCACCTCCTTGAGACACGACATATTTATCTTCTGCCCCAAGTCCACAGACAGAACCATTATTCCAGGATCCAAAAGAACCACTATTGTATATTACTCCACCCAAGCCACTAGAAGATCCTCGAAGAAAAATAGAAGAGTCTAAGCCAACTTTATCAAAATGAACATTTTCTAAGTTCCCAAATATTCCATTATTCACACCAGAGCCATTATTCCAAATTACTCCACCTTGAGAACCTGCCGTTACATTTTCAAAGGATACATTTGTCAAATTTCCAAAAGTACCCATATTATTCCAAATAGCCCCACCCATATCACTTGCGTGTAGATTTTTAAATTCAACATTTGAAATATTACCAAACCTTGAATTCAAAGCATTAATACCACCGCCATTTGAAACTAGATAATCAGAATCTGCACCTTGCATAACACCAGTATCCCAGTTGCCAATAGTTACATTATTCAAAGATACAACACCACCAGAATAGCCATTGGCAGTCACTTTATTATCTATAAAGAAAACTTTATTCCAATTACCAAACTTATCACCATAACCACTTATTGCTGCTATAGCTGAACCAAAACCAGAACTATTATTTTTGAAAACAACATTTGTCCAATCCTTGAATTCTGAACCATTGGGCAAACTTGGAGACTTAGTATTAACACTAATTGCTCCTCCACTACCATAGGAATTAGTTGAATTCCCTTCAAATATAACATTTTCAAAGGTTCCTACCTTTGAAGTGCCATTAAGCACCAAAGCTCCACCATAAAGACTCGCACGGTTGTTTTTAAATGTAACATTCTTAAAATTTCCGATATTTAAAACTGAGCCATTATCAAATACAATAGCCCCTCCCATGCCGCCATTCTGATTATTCTCAAAAATTACATCCGTAAAATTACCAATTGAATGAATTGAAGAAAGACCAGAGTTATTGTCATTTATATAAATTGCACCACCAACATTGCCAATGAATGTTGTATTGGTTACATTTCCCATTAGTCCTGCAGAATCCAAATAAATTCCACTTTTTCTATTATTTTCAAATAACGAGTTAGAAATATCACCTAACTTACAATTATTTGCAGAACCGTCATTGTAATTATAACCAGAAAATAAATACACTCCGCTTAAAGTATTTCCACTAAAAATTGATCCGTCAATATTCCCAATATTTGCAGAATGAGATCGAATACCATACCCACCATTATTACTAAATTCAGAATTTACAATATTACTAATAACTGGATTGTCAGACTCAGTTTTCATATTTGTTAATCCATTTCCCGCATTACCATTTATCTTAGAATTTGAAATTAAATCAATCGTTCCTCTGTTTAGAATTGATTCACTTCCAGTATTGTCGTGAATATTAGTATTATCAATAGTTCCGATATAACCAGTATTATAAATAGCAGAACCACTAGAATAAGTATTTACCTCGTTATTCCCTATTTCTGATTCAGAAATAGTTGTAATTGTACCATCATTATAAATCGCACCACCGCGACCAGATTTATTCCCAATAAATTTTGACTTATAAATTTTATCTATTACACCAGTATCAGCATTGAAAATAGCTCCACCAAAGTTTGAACCATAATAAGCAGAAGAAGTATTTCCTGTAAATTTTGTATTCGTAATAGATTCAATTGTTCCAAAATTACCAATAACTCCGCCTTTTACTAATTGATTTGTATATGTAGCATTAGTTTTATTATTTGAGAAAGTAACATTATCAATTGATTTAATAGAAGAACCCGCGGTATTACCAATGATACCACCATTTGCACTCATCCATTGAGGGTCAGTATCATCACCAACAATATTTGGATTGTGAACATTTAGAGTATTGCTATCAAAAGTTGCATCTTTAATAGTCAAATTTTGAGAGGTATTTTTAACAACACCGCCTTCAATATTCCACTCATTATACCAACCGCTAGACCAATCATCAGCGTGCCAATCGTTATTATTAGTGCGATTTGAATAATCGCCTGTGATAGTTTGATCAATAGTATCAATGATAATACGATTGTCACCTTCGGCGTTTGCAGGTGTAGCTGTACTAATAATTGCTAAGCTTGCCAGTGTCGCTATAGATAAGGCTTTAAGTGCTATGCCTGGGTGTTCTTTTTTTTCTGTAGAAATGCTTACGTCAGGATTAATCTCAATTCTTCTCATCTTAATTACTCCATAGCTATTTATTGTGCGTTTTTATTATTTTATAATATTGGATTTGAAAATTTATCGTTTAAATGATTGAAATACAGAAACATCATTAATTATAGTACTTTTTAATTAATCTTTCAACCCTTTATAATTAATTCTTTACATTTTTAATGGTTTTAAACAGATTCTGAATATGATAAAATCTACGCAATTTTAATTGCTTGATTTTTAATCTTTTCAGAAGGATGAAATGCCTTGCAGGCTCACCAAATAGTCATTCTGAACTTGATTCAGAATCTCTTTAATAATCAAAGTAAAACAAAGGATTAGACACCTAAAACTTTGTTTTTTGCATTTACCTCCCCTTCGAAATCAAAGATTTCGGTTCCCCTGCCAGCGGGGAACATTATTTTATAATAATTTTAAGACTCAACCCCTTGCTCTATCTTGCCAGGAAGAGGCCCTGAAACGACTGGTGACCTTTTTGCCGGTTTTTCCTACAAAAAAAAGAGGTCAGGGAGACCTCTTTTTCAAATATATAAATCTTACAATTTATTTTACACTATCGATTACGCCACCGCCAAGCACGATGTCGCCGTCATACAATACAACCGATTGTCCGATTGCGATTGATTTCTGCATATCGTCAAACACAACTTCCATACTATTGTCATCAATCGGTCTTACTGTCGCCATTACAGGCTGTTGAGTTGAACGAATTTTGGCACTTACTCGTTTTTCTTCCGTCAATGGTTCGCCAAGTACCCAGCTCAAATTGTTTGCAATAAGCGATTTTTTGAAGGTTTTGTCAGCAGGTCCGATTACAACTTCATTGGTATCTTTTCTCAATTCAAGTACATAAAGCGGTTCTGTTGAAGACACTCCAACTCCCTTTCTTTGACCGATTGTGTAGTTCCAAATACCTTTATGTGTACCCAATACTTTGCCTTCCGTATCAACGATATTACCGATTTTTTCTTCCAAATTTAGAAGTTCGTTATAATCACCGCCGTAAAAGTCTTGGCTATCAGGTTTTTCAGCAACTTCCAAGCCGTAATCCTTTGCAATTTGTCTGATTTCGTCTTTTGTGTATCCGCCCAACGGCAAGATAATGTTTTTCAACTGGTCTTGTTTCAATCTGTACAAGAAGTAAGATTGGTCTTTTTTCGGAGCAACGCCACGTTTCAAGTAAAATTTACCGTCCTTTTCTTCAACTCTTGCATAATGCCCTGTTGCGAATTTGTCAAACTCAATTCCGTCCGCCTTTGCCATTTGTGGCAATGCTCCAAATTTGATATAAGCATTACACCAAACGCAAGGGTTTGGGGTTCTGCCCTGAACGTATTCAGATTTGAAGTTCTCAAGAACGATGCTCTCATATTGTTCAACACAATTACAAACGTGGTAAGGTATTCCAAGATTTTTTGCAAGTTCTCTTGCATCTTCAATACTTTCCTTTTCGTCAGGTCCGTAGCACGCATCTTTGTGTCCCGATTGGGCAACCATTCCGTCTTTACCCCAAATCGCCATTGTAGCACCGATTACGTCATAACCCTGCTTCTTTAATATAAGTGCGGCTACAGTTGAATCAACTCCACCCGATAATCCTACTAATACTTTCATTTTTACCTCTTTATCTTAATTTTGACTGTCATAATTAAATAATAAAAAGACTAATTAATCAATAATTTCAACGAGTTTTAAATTTTGTAAAATTTATTTAAAATACCCTCTTGCTTGATAGTTACTATCAAGAGTTATAATATGTTTGTTATGGAAAGAGAGGACAAGATGATATTAGACAAAATTAACCAATCAAAAGATTTGAAAACTTTATCAGTTGCCGAAATGAAGACTTTGGCAAGCGAAATGAGAGAATTAATAATCAAAAAAGTTAATACAATAGGTGGTCACTTAGGTCCAAATTTGGGTATTGTGGAAGCCACTATTGCTATGCACTACGTTTTTGATATGCCGAAAGACAAAGTGGTATTTGACGTTTCGCACCAATGTTATCCGCACAAACTCGTTACGGGACGTAAAGAAGGCTTTTTAAAACCTGAAAACTATATGAAATACACGGGTTACACCGCTCCTGAAGAAAGTGAACACGATTTGTTCAAAGTTGGTCACACTTCAACTTCTGTAAGTTTAGCCACTGGTGTTGCAAAGGCTCGTGACTTGAAAGGCGAAGATTACAATGTTATTGCGATTATCGGTGACGGTTCGTTAAGTGGCGGTGAGGCTCTTGAAGGACTTGATAATGCTGCAACTCTTAACAGTAATATTATTATTGTTGTGAATGATAACGATATGTCAATCGCAGAAAACCACGGTGGATTATACGATAATTTAAGACTTTTGCGTCAAACTAAAGGTCAAGCGGAAGCAAACTTCTTCAAAACTCTTGGCTTTGATTATTCGTTTGTCGAAGACGGAAACGATGTTGAGCAAATGATTTTAGCGTTTGAAAAGGTTAAAAATACAAACAAACCGACAGTTTTGCATATTCACACACTAAAAGGTAAAGGTTTAGCCGTTGCGGAAGAAAATAAAGAATTTTTCCACTGGATTCTGCCAGGGGCTTTGGATGAAAAATCTGAAGAGGAAACAGCTGTAGCGGTTGAAAATTACACATCTTTGACTTGTGATTTTATTAAAGAAAAAGCAAAACAAGATAAGACAACTATCGTTGTAAATGCAGGTACTCCGGGAGTATTCGGATTTACAAAAGAATATCGTGACGCATTAGGTAAACAATATACCGATGTCGGTATAGCGGAAGAACATGCTGTGGCTTACTCATCTGCACTTGCAAAAAGCGGAGCGAAACCAATCTTGGCAGTAATGAGTTCGTTCATTCAAAGAACTTACGACCAAATGTCACAAGATTTGTGTTTGAATAGTTCTCCTATAACAATGTTGATTTATTGGGGCGGAATTTCAGGACAAGATGCAACTCACCTTTGCACCTTTGATATTCCGTTAATCAGCAATATTCCGAATATGGTTTATCTTGCACCTACAAACAAGGAAGAATACCTTGCAATGCTTGAATTTTCATACAATCAAAACGATTATCCAGTTGCAATAAGAGTTCCTATGGTTGAGTTAAAATCTTGCGGAACTCCTGACTCTACGGATTATTCACAACTAAACAAATTTAAAGTAACCGAACAAGGTGAAAAAGTTGCGATAATTGCTGCGGGTAATTTCTACGGATTAGGAAAAGATGCAAAAGACGAATTGAAGAAACAATGCGAAATTGATGCAACTTTGATTAATCCAAGATTTTTGACAGGACTTGATACGGAATTGTTAGAAAACTTGAAATCAAGTCACGACCTTGTGATTACGTTGGAAGACGGTCAAGTTGACGGTGGTTTTGGTGAAAAAGTTACAAGATATTACGGAAATTCAGATATGAAGGTTTTGAATTTCGGTGCTAAGAAGGAATTTACCGACAGAGTGCCTGTTGCAGACTTGTATCAAAGATATCATTTGACAAAAGAACTTATTGTTGATGATATTAAAAATACTATTTGTGACAAAGTTTCAAAATAAAGGTAAGTTAAAATTTTACGGTGGCGGATTTGAAAATTTCTTCGAGTCCGTCATTTTTTATAAAAATTTGCTAAAATAATTTTGTCAGAATATAATTGAAGAAAAGGGGGTAAATAGTGTACACAATTAAAGATGTAGCGGAAATGATGGAAATTTCGGAACATACCTTGAGATTTTGGGCAAAGAACGACTTTTTCCCGTTTGTAAAGCGTGATAGTCACAATGCCCGCATATTTACCGAAGAAGATTTAGGTTGGGTCAGAATTGTTAAATGTTTACGTTCTGTCGGTACTGATAACAAATCCATAAAACGATATATTGATTTGTGCATTAAAGGTGATTCGACAATCCCTGAAAGATATAAGATTATCTTGGATACAAAAGAAAAGGCACTCCAGCAAAGGGCTGAAATCGACAAACAAATTGATATGCTGAATTACAAGGTTAATTTTTACCAAAATCTGATTGAGAAAAACACTATTGACCCGTATAATCCGATAAATAAGCAAAATATTGATAATAAAAAAGTTGCTTATTGTAAATAATTTAATTTGTTGGTGAAAATTTCAAGGTAAAAAGTGTTTGGAGCAGATGAGAAAAGTTTGCACTTTTGCTAATATTACTTTTTGTTAACAGAACACGACAAAAAGCCTTGTTTTTGGTAAAATCATTGAGAGATATGTGGATGGTAGATAAGGAGTATAAATAATGAAATCATTTACTGTAGATGAAATTACACAAATTGTCGGTGGTATGTTGACGAAGGTTGAAAGTCCTGAAATTACGCATATTGCACCCCCTCTTTTGAGTGATGAACACACATTGGCATTGGCTTTGGGTGAAGAAGAAATCAATAATCTTGCAAAATCAAAGGCAAAGGCTGCATTAGTTCCGTTGGGTGTTCAAATTAACGGATTCACTACTATCGAGGTTGAAAGACCAAGACTTGCAATGATGAAATTATTAAATTTATTCTACGTTCCGCCTGTTGTGAACAAAGATATTCACCCTACAGCAACTGTTGACCCTTCAGTAAAACTTGGTCAAAATGTTTGCATAGGACCAAATGTTGTGGTTTCTCCAAATGCCGTAATCGGTGATAATACAAAGATTTTAGCAAATGGTTATATCGGTAGCAATGCAAAAATCGGTGCAAATTGTTTCTTCCATGCCGGAGTTAATATCGGTGACAGAGTTCAAGTCGGTAATGATGTAATTCTTCATCACGGCGTTTCATTAGGTGCTGACGGTTTCAGTTTTGTAACCGAAAATCCTAACAATATCGAAAATGCAAGAAAAGATGGCGAAATTAAAGGAAATGATGTTGAGCAGATTATCTTCAAAATTCCTTCAATCGGTTCGGTTGTCATCGGTAATAACGTTGAAATCGGTGCTAATACTGCGATAGACAGAGGTACTATCGAAAATACCGTAATCGGAGATAATACAAAAATCGATGACCTTGTTATGATTGGTCATAACTGCCGTATCGGCAAAGGTTGTTTAATCGTTTCTCAAGTTGGTATTGCAGGAAGCTGCGTAATCGGAGATAGAGTTGTTATCGCAGGTCAAGCAGGTTTGGCTGACCACATCGAAATCGGTTCTGATACAATTATTACAGCAAAAGCGGGTGTTACTAAATCCTTCCCTGCTAAATCAATTATTGTAGGTATTCCGGCAGTTCCGAGAAAAGATTTCATCAAACAATTAAAAACTATGAAAGATGCTCAAGAAATTTTTGCAAAATTCAGAAAATTTGAACCTATGTTGAAGTCTTTTGAAGAAGCTCACCAAGAGGTTAAAGGCTAATATGGTTACTTTAAAGAAAGAAGTTAAACTTGTCGGTAACGGCTTAATGAAGAATAAACCTTGCGAAGTGACTTTGTTTCCGTCAAATTCGGGGCAAATAAGATACTTTGTGAAGGGGAAAGATTCTTTTACTTCTGATGTTGACCATGTTGTTTCAACCGACCATTGTGTAGTTATGGGAACGAAGAATGCAAGAGCAATGTTGACTGAGCATTTGTCGGCAGCGTTAGCATTTTGCGGGATTGATTCCGTTGATATTTGTATGACGGAAGACGAAGTTCCCGCATTAGACGGAAGTTCTTTGCAATGGGTTGAAGCCTTCAAAAAAGCGGGTACGGACAAGCCGTTTTTTGCAAAAGATAAATTCTATACGGTTTCAGAACCAGTGTATTATCTGAACGGAAAAACGAGTTTGGTAATACTTCCGAGTGACAGTTTGTTTATTTCGTATGCAGTAAATTACGACCACAAAGATTTAACAAGACGTTTTGTTAATTACAATCCTAAAAATAAATACGAAATTATTGAGGCAAGAACATTTGGTTTTTATCATGACTTGAAAAAATACCAAATGCTCGGTTTTGCTCAAGGGGTTACTCAGGAAAATACGGTAGGTTTGACAGATGACGGCGGTTATACTACCGAATTACGTTCTGAAAACGAACAAATTAAGCATAAAATTTTGGATTTGATTGGTGATTTGTATTTGACGGGAGTAAATCCGTTGAATATGAGATGCCAAATTCTTGCCAAAGAAGCAGGGCATGCGGTTCATGTCAAAGTTGCCAAAATGTTAAAAGATAAATTGATAGAAATATAAGGAGAGAATTATGACAGAAGAAACTAAAGATGAAGTATTGCAATTTGATGTAATGCAAATTATGGAAATGATTCCGCACAGATACCCGTTCTTGTTGGTAGATAGAATTACCGAATGCGTACCGGGAAAATATGCAAAAGGTTACAAAAATTTGACTATGAACGAAGGCTTCTTTCAAGGTCACTTCCCTGGTAACCCAATCATGCCCGGTGTTTTGCAACTTGAAGCTATTGCTCAATGTTCAGCACCTGTATTGATGACAATGCCGGAATTTGCAGGAAAATTGACTTTGTATGCAGGAGCAGACAATGTTAGATTTAAAAATATTGTTAGACCTGGCGACAGATTTGATATGGAAATTGAATTAACAAAAGTTAAAGGACCTATCTGCAAGGCTCACGGTATCGGTAGAGTTGACGGAAAAGTTTGTATCGAAGCAGATATGACATTTGCGTTGAAATAATTGCAGAAAAGATTTTAGAGTTTAGCCAGGCGGAACTTTTATATAAAAGTTCCGTCTGGTTCTATTTATGTTAAAATTTTTGGAGATTTTAGATTTAGGGTCGAGTTCAATGAAATATTTGAATTCGATATTTATGTTAACAGATTCTGAATAAGATAAAATCTAAGCAATTATAATTACTTGCTTTTTAAGCTTTTCAGAATGACGAAAGCGATAGCAATATTTAATTGTTTGGATAGCAATTCAAACCTGTATCTGCCTGAGTAGATTTTTATTGAACTTCTCTCTAACCTATTTATTACAAAATGTAACAATGTTTTATATAATTGAAATAGATACTTTTGTATATACTTTATATATATGAGAGCATTAAATGAACACGAGAGATATTAAGAGAGCAAAATTTACCGTTTAAATAAAGTTAAGAGAGAAAATTTATTCCTATTCCTAAATTCCTAAACAAATTATTAAACCCCGTGAAAACGGGGCTTTTTTTTATCAAAAATTTATTAGTTACTTATTTATTTATTTATTTCATTATGTTTTCAAGTCCATAGGTGAAATCGTTTTTCTCAAAAATATGGTTTACTGCCATTAAAATCCCGCCCATATAGCATTTTCTATCCATTGAATCGTGTCTGATTTTGAAAATTTGTCCCGAAGATCCGAAAATAACCTCTTGAGATGCGATATACCCGGGCATTCTGACTGAGTGAATTTGAATATCTGAATAAGAGGTTCCGCCCCTTGATCCCTTGATGGTTTCTGTTTCAGGGCAATTATCTTTTTTGAAGGTGTCTTTTGCTTGTGACATCATCAACGCAGTTTTAATTGCCGTTCCTGACGGTGCATCTTTCTTTTGGTTGTGATGAAGTTCGATAATTTCCGCATTGTCAAAATATTTTGCCGCCATTTGTGAAAACATCATCATCAAAACCGCTCCTGTTGAGAAGTTTGGAGCAATCAGGCAACCTGTTTTATTTTCGTTTGATAATTGTCTCAAGGTTTCGATTTCTTCATCTTTCAAACCGGTTGTGCCGATTACGATTTTAATGCCGTGAGTCAGGCAAAATTTTGCGTTTTCAAAAATCGCTTTTGGTTGAGTAAAATCAATTAAAACGTCAAATTTAACGTTATTTAGAGCTTCTTCTATCGTTCTGTAAGCCTCGCCGACCAAGTCTATTTTTGCTGCTAACTCCGTATTGGCATTTTCTTCAACTGCGTTGCAAATTTCTTTACCCATTTTACCGAAAGCACCGCATACTGCTACTTTTATCATATAAAATACTCCTTTTTAGTAATCTTCAACTACGTTATCTTCATCATCTTGTAGTGAAGACAAATCGTTTTTACAAACCATATCAAAGTCTTCAGGCAGCATGTCATCTTCAGGCCAAACCGTGTCGTTGTCGTATCTTGCCGAATTTAGGTTTACTGCTGCGGAAAGTTCAGAAAAAGACAAATCAGTTTCAGAAAGAACTGTTCCCGCCATATCGCAATCAGTGAAATTACAGTAAGTCATTTCCGCATAACTGCAATCCGCACCGACCAAAAGACTATCAGTGAAATCACATTGAGTAATTACAGCTCTTGTCATATCAACGGCTGTTAAATCCGCATTTGTGAAATTAACAGAGGTTAATGTTGAATCAGCAAATGAACTTGAATTTAAGTCAACGTCCGAAAAATCAACTTCATTAAGCACTATATTTGAAAAATCGACTTCGCTCAAATCGACTTCTTCAACATCTTTTTTCCATTCGTTGAACTTTTCTGGGGTATTTTGAATCATATTTAGTAATTCATCTTTTGTATAATCTAGCATTTCTATCTCCTTAAAAAAATAACTTATTCATTTTCTGATAAATTCATCTGCATCGTAAGCAGAACCAACTGGGTTCGATTAGTCACGTTCAATTTTTTAAAAATACTGTTCAAGTGGCTTTTTACGGTAACTTCGCTCAGGACAAGTTTGTCTGCGATAGACTTATTATTTGCTCCCTGCGTAACTAATAATAAAACATCTTTTTCTCTTCTCGTCAAGGTTTTAAACTGATTAATTTGACTAATTGTAACATTATTTTTCGATTGCTGCGGTGACGTTCGTTTGGCTCTTCTCATCACGGCTTCCATTCTGGCTAAAAGGTTCGGCAAGATAAACGGTTTTATAATATAATCGTCCGCCCCTGTTTTTAGTCCCGAAATCATCTTTTGGTCTTCATTCACTGCAGTTACCATAATTACGGGAATATCTTTTGTTTTCGGGGTTCTTCTTATTATTTTCAAGGTCTCCCAGCCGTTTAGTTTTGGCATCATAACATCAAGCAAAACCAAATCAATCGTGTTATCTTTGTTCAAAATTTCGATTGCCTTTTCGCCGTCTAAGGCACAAGCGACCTCGTACCCGTAATAAGGAAGGACATCTTCCAAGTATTTCGGGTTATCATCGACTATCAAAACCTTGTACAAATCCGCCATTTTGACTCCCTAAACAATTTTATATTTAAGAGCTTTCAAGGCTGCTTGCAATCTGTCATCCACTTCAAGTTTTTGCAAAATACTTGCAACATGTGCTTTTGTTGTATTTACGCTTATGACAAGTTTTTGAGCAATTTCCATATTACTGTGACCTTCTGTCATCAATTTTAAAATTTGAGCCTCTCTTGCTGTGAGGTCATAATCTTTGTATTTTTCATCAGGTACAACTTCTGATTTTGCAGTTGCTTGAAGCACAACGTGAGCAATGCTCGGGTCAAACCACGCCGCTCCGTCTGCAACTGATTGAACCACCTGAACAAGTCTTTGCAGATTGATTTCTTTTGAACAATAAGCATTAGCACCTGCTTTCAGACTGTTTAGAACTTCTTTTTCATCGTTGTGAGAAGTTAAAATAATGATTTTTGTATCTTTGTTAAGGTTGTGAATGGCTTGAGTTGCTTCAATTCCGTTCATATTTGGTAAGCCCAAATCCATAATCACGACATCTATCGGGTTATTTTTAAAAATCTCAAGTGCATCTTCCGCCGAAGAGGCTTCGTAAATTACTCCGATAAAATCAACATCTTCAAATGTCGTTTTTAGTCCAAATCTTGTCAATTCGTGGTCTTCAACAATAAGAATATTTATTTTCATATATTTAATTCCTTCTTCACTAAATCAAAGTTAGAGTTCAAATTGTAACTCTTTTCAAAATTGTTATTTGCTTCGTCCTGCAAACCTTTGTTTTTCATTACCAAGCCCATATAGTAATAATATCTGTAGTCGCAGTCATCAATATATTTTGCGATTGCAAGGTAGTCTAAGGCTTGATCAAAGTCATCTTTTGCAATTTGAAGTCTTGCCAAATCAATCCAACCGTCTTTGAAGTTTGGGTTAATGGCAACGGTCTTTTTGAGATAAGTTTCTTCTCTGTCTTTGTCAAGCAATGCCATTTGATAGTAGGCTTCATAGGCTTTTGAACTTATTTTTAATATTCTTGCGTAAATTTCTTTTGCTTTTTTAAGGTTTGCTTGCTCCTTATAAATATCTGCAAGTCTGATTTCTGCTTCATAAGTTTTGTCTTTTGCGGTTGCTTTTTTGAAGTAGGTTTCGGCTAACTTTGTATCACCGTTTCTCATTGCAATATTACCGGCAACCAAAAGTGCATCAACCGAAGTTCCGTCAATATCAAGTGCTTTGAGTGCGTAGTCTTGAGCCTTTTCAAACTCTTTCAATTCGTAATAAACCTTGGCAGTAAGAGCAAAAACGTCTTTGTTAATATTCTTTTTCCCCGATATTGAGGTTTGAAGAACTCTTAATGATTTGCTAAATTCTCCCTTGTCATAGTAGTAATATGCAAGGAAATATTTTTTGAGATATTCGTTTTTTGCAGCTTTGTACAAGATATAATGTTGAGAAGAACTCAATTCATTATCAAAAATAACGGTGTTAATATTTTCTGATTTAAGGTCGTTCAGATATTTTACGCCGTCTTGCGGTTTCGATGATTGTGAGTAAATCTCCGCTTTTAGTCTTTTGTAATTCATATTGACAGGATTTTTACTGATTGCAATGTCAATAGATTTTCCTGCTTGCTTAATATCGCCGTTTTTCATGCTACCGATTGCAACAAGGTAATTTGCATAATCAGAATCGGCAAGCAGTGCGGTTTGTTTAAGTAATTCGTTTGTACATTCCTTGCTTTGGTCGTTGTACATAATGTTTGAATAGATTTCCGCCAAATAAATTTGGTCTTTGTAGGTCAAATTGTAATTAGGGAAATAGTAATTTTTTACATCATCTTCAATTAATGAGGAAATTTCGCTATCCTGAATTTTTGACATAGAAAGTTCTGCGAGTGTGAAAAATCCGATAGATGCCATTTCTTGGGTTAATCGCATGTAAACGTAATCATTCGGAACAACATTGTCTATCAAAATTTTGAAATCCTGATAAGAGGTTCTGATGTTGCTTTGCATGAATTTATCCATAGCGATTGTGTATTGGTTTTTTACGGAATTTTTTGTTAAAGAGCCTTTTTTTAGGCTATATGTAGGAATTGCTACGGATTGTTGATAAGTATCTTTTTTATTATCAAGCGGGTTGACGGGTGCAATTCCGCCCATATCGAAGGCAATGGCAGAATTTGCAAGTAACGGTATTATTCCCGCAATTATAAATAATTTTTTTAGCATTGTGTACCTGCTTTCGTTTCGGCTGTTTTACCGATATAATAGAAGTTAAACAAGTCAAAAATTTCTTTTTCTTCTTTTGTTGCGTTTTCGTCTGTTCCAAACCTTTGAATATCCAAAAGGTTGTAGTGGCTAAGTATTGCAGCATGTTTTTTGTCGATTTTTCCGTGAGATTCCGAGAGGAAAACACCGACTATTTTGTTGACCGGAATGGCTAAAAACTTGTCAACAAGACGAGGTTCAAAATGAGAACCCGCACCTTTTCTCAAAATGTCGATAACGTTTATTATTGGCATTTTGTCACGGTAGTGACGTTTTGACGTTATAGCATCAAAAACATCGGCAACTGCAAGGATTCTTCCGCCCAAAGTAATTTCTTCACCTTTTAAGTGGCGGCAGTAACCCGTTCCGTCCCATTTTTCGTGGTGAGAACATGCCATTTCTGTAATAATTCTGAAATCTTGTGACATATAAATCTTATTCAAAATATTATGAGTAATTCGGACGTGTTCTTGAATGTGTTTATACTCTTCGTCTGTTAATTTGCCGTCTTTTTGCAACACTGAATCTCTGATACCGATTTTTCCGATATCGTGCAAAGTTGCCGCTTTTGCAAGCAGACTGATATCTTTCGGACTCATTCCCAGTGCTTGAGCAAGCAAGGTCGAATAAGATTTTACTCTTGAAGAGTGACCTGCGGTGATTTTGTCACGAGCATCAATAGACATTGCAAGGGTGTCAATGAAACTGTCAAACATCAATTTCTGTTCGTGATACATTTGGAGCATTTTGTCAAACAGTTGAGCGTTTTCAAGTGCAATACTTGCACTTCCGCCGATTGCTACAAGTAAATCTTCATCGTTTGCGGTAAATACTCCGCCGATTTTATTCAATACCTGAATTGCACCGATAATTTCTTTATTATTGTTTGTGATAGGCATACAAAGAATTGTTTTTGTCCTGTAGCCTGTTTTGGTATCGACTTCAGGGTTAAAACGAGAATCTTTATAAGCATTCGTAATGTTTATTGTTTCCCCTGTTTGTACAACATAACCCGCAAGTCCGAGATTTGCAGGAAAACGAATTTCTTTGCTTTCGTCAATTCCAAGTGCAACTTTTGACCAAAGTTCATCAGTATCCTTATCCCATAAGAAAACCGTACATCTGTCGGCTTGCATTGCATTACGGGTTTCTTCGGCAATAACCTTTAACAATTCATCAATATCTGTCAATGCGGTGATTGAACGGCTGATTTTTACCAAAGAAACAAGCGGGTCACTTTTTGTCGGAAGTGAGTAATCCATGTTGTTTTGGAGTTGTTTAATTCTTGTGTTAATCGTATTGCTTAGCGAATATTTATCTTCTTCCGTTGTGAGTTTCAAGGCGTTGTTATAATGGATTAATGCAATATCTCGATTTTCTTCGGAAAAATTAATATTACCGAAAACGAGTTCGCAAACCAAAATAGCAGTTTCGCTATTTGCTCTTTGTGCCATAAAAATAGCATCATCAAGCAGTTGAATTGATTTTTCATAGTTATTGTTTTTGTCTTTCATATAGTCCAATAGTGCAACGATACTCAAAGATATCGACAAACCTTCCGTATATCTTATTTCTTTTGCAATTCTGTTTGCTTCATTTATTAACTGTCGGGCTTTTTCGTAATTCTTACTGTCTAAATTCTGAAAAACCTGACGTATTATGCTCTCTACTGTTTCTATATTATTAACTATTTTAGCCATTACTTCACCTTTATTACATTGTACAATATTTTTCCAAATAATACAAAAATTTTTTATATATTATTAATAGAAAATAAACTAACCGTATGATGTAAATTCGGCGAAAGATGATACATTTAAAGGTGTATTACTATAGACGAAAGGTTTGAATTATGGCAGATTCGCTAAATACTTTGACTTGTCCGGCATGCGGAAAGGCTATGGAGAAGGTTTTTATACCCTCTCAAGGAATTAATATTGATATTTGCACAAACGGTTGCGGCGGAATTTTCTTTGACAACAGAGAATTTGATAAATTTGATGAGCAAAACGAAGATGTTTCCGAAATTTTGAAAAAGGTTTCAGGAAAAGAATTTGAGAAAGTTGATTCAACAAAAGACAGATATTGTCCGAATTGTGGAACAAAAATGGTTAAAAACCATACCAGCGTGAAAGGTAACATTGAAGTAGAAGATTGTTATGCTTGCGGCGGTAAATTCTTGGATAATGACGAACTTGTAAAAATTCGTGAAGAATACGCTTCTAACAAAGAACGCAGTGCAGATGTTTTGAAATATGTTTATTCTCAAGTCGGTAAAGAATTGGCAGAGGTTGATGCAAGATATGTTAATTCCAAAGTTGACAGAGATTTGGCACAAAAATTATTCTACAGAATAATGAAGTTTTAATAATTCAAAAACTTCTGACAATTCCATATAATATCCCGAATTGAGAAGTTCAAAAAAACGATTATAAGATAGAGGGGCTGTTGCTTTTACCGAGATTGGGTACATGTACAGTCCCTCTATTAGTCTTGCAAATAATTCGGTCGGTTTTGAGTAATATTTTTTGAGTTTATTAATCTTGCTTGAAACTCGTGCTTGTTTTCTTTGGTAAGATTTTAGTCTTATGTATGCCGCAAATTCTTTTGGCATATCGGTAAAATCTTGTTCAATATTGTCTATTGAATAAGTTTTGCTCTGTTTGAAAAATACTCCGCTGATAAGTTTTACTCTGTCGTATTTGAGAAGGTATTTTGCTTCTGATTTTTTAATGTATCTGTCAAATTCTTTGAATTTTTTGGAACGCAAAAATTGTGGGCATCTGTTTTTTATGATTTTTTCGTATTCGTTAATTTTTTGTTTAATTTTTTCTTTATGTGCGTTAAGAACTTCAAATTTTGCATTCTTATCGACAAGTTGTGTAACCTTTAAAAGCTCGTTTTCATAAGGTTTAATGTCATCTGCTCGAAACAAAATGCTCAAACTTCCGCCATCTTGAGAGATTGTCGGTTCAAGTTTGTAATGTATATGATGAGCAAATTCGTGCAAAAGTGTCGGAATTATACGATTTTCCGGGATATCTTTGGAAATATCAATCCTGTTTTTGAGATAAAATCCCTGATGTCCACGGGCTTTTGTCGAGGTATGAATTTCCAAGCCGAGGCTTCTGTATAACCTGATTAACTTTTTTTCGGTTGTTGTCATACATATAACTATATAAGTAAGTTAAGTTTAAATCAATAAGATTTATACATAATTTGTTTTTTCAAGTTCATCTTTTAGCGGGTTAGGTTGAACGTTTGGTTCAATTCTGCTCGGCACTTGATAAAAATACGGAGTAGTTCTGTTGTATTTCAAACTTGAACCAGAACCTAATTCGGGCGGATAATATTGAATAGTTTGTCCTGACGGGTTGTAGTTGTATGAAGATTGAACCGCATTGCCGAAAACCCAATTATCTTGAGCCAAAACCGAATTTGTGCAGAAAAAACATAATACAAACGTTAAAATAAACCATTTACAATTCATGATGTGATACCTTTCTGTTTCCCCTAATCAGACTTCCCCTAAAAGTCCTTCTTTATATATTAAGCTTAAAAGTCGAAAATTTTTGATAAATTTTGCACGGATTGTTACATTGTGTAATGTTTTATTGAAATAATAAGTAGCCGTCATTGATATTAAATCAATGGCAGCGTTATGAAAAACCATTGCATTGATAAAAGGTGTAAAAATTGGTAGAATAAACTTATGAATAAGGAAAAACTACTAATCATAATAATTTTAATTTTGTTGATATTGCTTGGGGTATCTTGTGTAAATATTTATAACTACAAAAGTAAAACTGCAAAAATGGCTGTAGAAATCTCTCGATTAAATACAACTGTCTCGAATTTAAAAAAGAAAAATGATAATTCTGAAAATCTTGATGATATAGAAATAAAGGTACAGAAATGTATGAAATTTTGCGGTTATACCTCTGCCTGTATGTCAAATTGTGTTATTGCTTCTGAAAACGATTGGCAAAAGAAACTTGATATCAGTTTGGCGGAGTTGGAAAAGTTTATGACAAAAGAACAGTATTTGTTACTATTGCAAACTCAAAAAGATTGGGAAGTTTACGCAAATCATCAAAGGAAGTTGAATAGTATTGTAATTGGGAATTTTTCCGGTTCTATATATTCAAATCTTTTATCCGGAGCTCAGGTTGGTTTAATAGAGCAAAGAGCAAAATTTTTAGATTGGTTTGTGTTTTTATATTCATCACAAAAATAGAAATAAAAATTCCCACTATCGAAAAATAGTGGGAGTTTTCTATCGACAATTTATTAGTCTTCTTTTTCAAATTGGTCTTTGCCTACCGAGCAAAGCGGACAAACGTAATCATCAGGTAAATCTTCAAATTTTACGTTGTCGTTTTCCGCAGGATCGTAAACATAACCGCATACTGTGCATACCCATTTTTCCATGATATTTTTCCTTTCTTTTACAAGTCTGTTTTCACTGTTCTACTTATTTTTATATAGTTATGACTTTTTGTCAATATCAGGTTGGTTTTGTTTTTGGGCTAATTTCTTTTCGATATCTGCTTTTACTTGATATTCATTATCTTTTCTGGTTATTAGCATCAAGGCAGGTGCTAAAATTCCCAATGCTCCGATACATGCTCCGATATTTTTCAATACGGCATGTTTTTTAAGCTTTCTTACACCGCCTAAAAATTCATTCAAGGTTTCGCCTGAATTTTCATATTGAGTAAGCAGTTTTTCTAATTTTTTACCTACATTTCTCAATTCGTCCAAATCAATGTATTTTCTTGTATCAGGTGTTTTTGTTTTATTTAAGCAGTTGATTACGTCTGATTTTTTAGCCGCATAAATTACGAAATTTTTGTTCTCAGGTTGAACTGCAAATTTGTACAATTCTGCATCGTTATTGCTAAAGTTCTTAAATTCTTCGAGTTGAGATTTTAGAGTTCCGTTTTGCATAACGTTTTCAAGTCCCGTTGACTCGATTACTCTTGCATCTAAATCTATTGATTTTCCTTTCTTATCGGCATGTGCTTCCATTGCTTTTGAAATTAAAGGTCCTGCAAAGTACATAAATGTCCAGAACAAACCTTCTTTAATCACATAGCCCATAAAGTCTTGCGGATTTCTGGCATGGGTTAATCTTTCGCCAGTGATTGTTCCGTCAACAAGCATCAAGTTTTTAACAGGGTCAAATATAAAGTCTTGAATTCTTCCAGTGAAGGCTACGTTTTTGTTGTTGCTGTTATTATTGCTTTGATTGCTTTTGCCGTTATTGTTCAGTTTGTTTTTGTGAATGTCAGCAAATGCCGATGAGAACGGAATATTCGCACCTTGTTTTGCTGCTTTTTCGAGGTTAGTTTTTTGTCTTTCAAAATAATCTTTTTTGATTTGATTTTCCGTGTAATTGTGTCTGAATTTTGTTAAGCCCAGATATGTTCCTGCTGTTAATACGGTTGATGCTGCAAATCTAATCATTGTAAGATTTTTGAATTTTATTTGATGTTTTGCAACATTTTCTAAACTTTTTTTGATTTTTGCGTTTGGTGCAAATTCTTGTGCAAGCTTTAAAATCTCAGGGTTTTTAAGGATTCTTGCATCAACTTCAGGGTCAAGCTTGGCTGCTTTGAACAGGGTGTAATCCAATATCGTTTTGTACGCCGGAATACCCCATAGCCAAATTGCTTGAGTACCAAATTCATCTATAAATCTGTCTTTTCCTTCGACTGTGTCACCGGCAATGTATGAAGCTGCCGTTAAACCGCAACTGTTTGCAACATCTTTTACTGCAAGGGGTACCAGTGAACTGTTATTACTTAATTTTGAATATATATATCCGTTAATTGACATTTTTCCTTATCCTTTTCGGGACAAAAATTCCCGCTCAACTTGTGTATTACAAGCCCCAAATTAAATTCATAAGTTTCACGATTGGAGCGTTCGCTTTTACTGTTGAGCGTCGTCGCATATTCTTATTTTCCATTCTACTAACCTTCACTTTCTTTCTAAAACTTCTAAACTTAATTAATTGCCTATTCTTAGGTTCTTTTTAAGTTTTTGTTACATAAAAAATAAGACCCTCAATTCAGAAGGTCTTGTTTTTTATCTTTTCTCACCGACAGCAAACAATCGAGCCGTTTAAAACAAGCCTTCCAAAGTTCGTCTGCTACGTCGGTTTTGAATATACATAGATTAAAATCCTTTTTGTTTATGTGTACAATTTAAAATTACCACAGTCATAGTAAAAAATCAATAGGTGTATTTTAAACACTTGTGTTTGTCTGTAAGATGTAAAGTTTATGTAAAGATAGAAAATGGTATGGTATAATTAAATCATGGTTTGGTAAATAGTAAAGGAGAAGAAAATGATTCCTATTTTTGATTCAAAACGTCAATACGCTCAAATTGGCGAAGAAGCTGAAAAAGCGGTATGCGAAGTAATGCGTTCGGGTTGCTATATTTTAGGACCTAACGTAAAGGCTTTGGAAAGTGAATTAGCAAGTTACATCGGTTGTAACTACACAGTAGCACTAAACTCAGGTACTGATGCGTTACACATCGCATTGCGTGCTTTGGATATTGGAGCAGGTGATGAAGTTATTACAACAGCTTTTACTTTTGTAGCAACTGCTGAAGCTATTGGCATGGTTAATGCTAAACCTGTTTTTGTTGATATTGATGAAAATACTTTCAATATTGACCCTAAGAAAATTGAAGCTGCAATTACACCACGCACAAAGGCTATTATTCCTGTTCACTTATACGGTCAACCTTGTGATATGGATGCTATTATGGCTATTGCTAAAAAACATAACTTAAGAGTTGTTGAAGATTGTTGTCAAGCAATCGGTTCAACTTACAAAGGTAAAAAGGTTGGTACTTTCGGTGATATCGGATGCTATAGCTTTTATCCTACCAAAAACCTTGGAACAATGGGTGATGGCGGTCTTTGCACTGTTAATGACGAAAAACTTAAAGACAGATTGATTGCTTTGAGAAACCACGGTTCTATGGTTCGTTACCACAATGATGAATTGGGTGTAAACAGCCGTCTTGACGAAATCCAAGCAGCAATATTAAGAGTTAAGGCTAAATATATTGATGAATGGAACACAAAAAGACGTGAACATGCTCACTATTACAACGAATTGTTTGCAAATTGTTCAGATATTCAAACTCCGTCCGAATTGGATGATACATACTGTGTTTACCACCAATACACAGTTAAAATCCCTAACAGAGATGCTGTACATAAAATGTTAGGTGAAAACGGTATCGGTGCTATGTTGTATTACCCTATTCCGTTGCACTTCCAAAAAGTTAATGCTTGGTTGGGTATGGGTAAAGGTTCATTGCCTGTTACTGAAAAGAATACGGAAGTTGTTATTTCTCTTCCGATGTTCCCTGAATTGACAAAAGAAGAACAAGAAACAGTTGCAAAAACTTTGATTTCTTGTATCGAAAAATCAAAATCTGCAGCAGGTTGTTGCTAATTGATTTTATAAAATATTCAAAAAGCCTTCTGAATTTTCAGAGGGCTTTTTGTTTGTTAAGATAAGAATAAGAGAGTGAATTTTTTGTTTATGCTTGAGTAAAAAGTCTGTGATTTCCTGCTTGAACATTTTGTTTCAAACCGTTATTTTGAAAAATATCGTTTTGTGAATGTTGAGGAATATTCTCGGTTTGTTTTCCGTTGAAATTAACGCTAAACAAGTTGTAAATACCTGCAGCCATTGAGTTTGACAAGGTTGAAGTATTTGTCATGCCTGTATCAGGAACATTGTACTGTGTTGCAAAATCTGTTCCCGGTCTTGAGGTTAATTGTATTCCATTAATTTGATTACTCATTTTTTAACTTTCCTTGTTTGTTACGCCATTGTTTGCATTGAAAAACACCCGCCTGCAGGGTTACCGTTTTCGTTGTAGGCTCGTAGGTTGCCAACCCCGGGGTGTGGATAGAATTTTTTACCTCGAACCTCAATACATTGATTCGGGTCCATCATTGTTTTTTGGTAAGCCACGTTGACGTTTGGCTCTAATCCGACCGCATACCAAAGAGCTTCAAGGTTGTTTTTTATGACACCGAAGGTCGCACTGATTACGTTTTTTGTTTCCTCGTCAGTAACTTTTATGCCAAAATCAGTTTTTACATAATTGTCGGTAGTTGCTGAGGCTTCTGTAATCCCGTTTATTGCCAATTTATCGTTGTAGCTCATTATTAATCCTTTATAAACTCTGCTCTTATATATATAAAGGATATAAGTTGTAAATAATTGCCTTTTTAGAGGTTAATTGTAAAGCTTTTGTAATATTTGCCGATAAAGGTCGATTACTGCACGTCAAGAAATTTATGAACTTGTGGAATAAGTCGGGTGTTGTTGTGTTTTTGAGTAAATTTTTCAAGAATTTCCGTGCAAAAATCAGAAGATACCGACATTTTGTCACCAATCATTTTTGGTTGCAAAACAAGTTCTATATTGTAATCCTTTCCGATTTTAGCACATGTTTCGATTTCTTCTTCCGTAATATTCTTGTCAAAAACGATTTTTGCAAAGGTTTCAATACCGCCACAATTTGAGAAAAATTTTTTGTGCAAATCAAAAGTGTCAAAACCCGTTGAAGTTGGCAGTTTGATGTCTGCCGAAATTATATCAAGGAAATTTTTTACTTTTGGTAATTTTTCAAAAATGGTTGCATTTGTTTCTAAATAAATTTTTGTTTTATTTTTAACAAGCGGTAAAAATTCTTCCAAAAATTCGACGTTTAATAACGGTTCTCCGCCTGTTAGCGAAATTGAATGAAAAGTTGACAGATTGTATTCTGAGTTGATTTTTTCAAAAAGTTCCGTTGGTGTGTATTCAATGCCTGTTTGAAATTCCGTATCGCAATAATTGCAGTGCAGATTGCACCCGCAAAATCTTATAAATAACTGTTTGTAGCCTACTACAGGTCCTTCACCCTGAATTGATGCGAAGATTTCATTTATTTTAGTTTTCATTGATTAAATTCTTTCTTATATTATCGTTTGACAAGTTTTTCAGTTGTTTGTACAACTTGATTTCATCATCCGATAAATTATGAGAAATTTCAATACTTACGGTAATAATTAAATCGCCGACTTTGCCGTTTTTCTTGATACCTTGTCCCGAAATTCGGAATTTTTGCCCTGAAGTTGTGTTTGGCGGAAGTTTTAATTTTATAATTCCGTCAAAAGTCGGGATTTTTATTTCCTCGCCCAAAACCGCTTCAAATGGGGTTATCGGAACATTATAATAAATGTTTTGTTTGTCGTGGTGAATTTTTGTAGGCATTTCAATCTTGACGATAATATATAAATCGCCGTTGGCTCCGTTGTTTTTACCGCTTGCGCCTTCGCCTTTTAAGCGGAGTTTTGCTCCGTCTTTTATTCCTTTTGGAATGGTTACGGTAATTCTTTTCTTTTTGGAAATTTCGCCGCTTCCGTTGCATTCGTCGCATTTCCCGCCGTTCACAAATCTGTGACCGTTGCAAGTCGGGCAAGTAAGCCTTGTTAAAACATTTATCACTCGTTTGCTGCCCGTGATGACCTCTTCAGGGCTTATTGTTACTTCTGTTGTGATATTTTGCCCTTTTTGCGGTTTTTTGCGTGCTTTTGTGCGTTTCTCTTTCTCAAGTTTTGTGAAAAAGATTTTGATATTTTTGAAAAAGGAAGATTTTTGTTTTTGCTGTGTTTTTTGAGTTGAAGTTTTAGTATTGTAAGTTTTATTTTCGGTAGTCTTGTTTGAGTAAGTTTGTGACGTATTCTTATTTTCTTGTGAATTTTGTTTGAAAATGCCATTGATGATGTCGTAGTTGTTTCTTAAATCTGTTTTTGACAAAGTTTCGTATGCCGTTGTGATTTCTTTGAAAATCTCACAGGCTTCGGGAGTTTTGTTGATATCGGGGTGGTATTTTCTTGCCAGAGTTCTGTATGCAACCTTGATTTCCGCAGTCGTTGCATCAGTTTTTACGCCCAAAATTTCATAATAATTTTTTGTATTGTTAAACGCCATACTTTTTATCTAATGATAAATTATGAAATTTCAACATACCCAAAATAATTATTTACAAATGTCGTTTCTATATCTTATTCCGTCAAAATTAATCTCGGCAAGGTCTTCGTATAAATTAGTTCTTGCTCGATTCAAGGTCGAAGCGGTTTTTGTCAAAACAAAATTAGCACCTGTCGTGGTTAAATAATCACCGTTCGCTAATTTTTTGACGTTGATAAACGAAATATTTTCAGGGGTATCAAGTTTATCAAGCCCTTCAATTTTTTTGTTGAGTTGTCTTGCACTGACAACTACGGAAACTGAAGAGTAATCATTCGTTTTTATCGTTTCGTATTCATCGGCAAACAGACCTTCAATGCACTTAAACATTATTTTTATCAAATCGTCACTGACAAGATTTAAAACCGCATCAATATCAAAGTCTTGAAAGAATGGTTTAAATTCATTCACAACAAATTTGTCATCATCAACTAAAGTACAATCCAGTCCTAAAATTCCCAAATACTGCATGCCTCTTTTTTCAAGCGAAGATAACGTATTATTTACAATATTTTGTAATCTGCTCAGCACGGTTTCCGAAATCTTATAATCGGGTGCAAAACAACCGATTCCGTTTGTCCAAAGTCCGCCGTTACCGTCTTGAGCAAATTTGTAATTCGCAACGGTCGTAATCGGAACGGCACTATAGCAATCCGTGACATAATAAACCGTGAAATTATGCCCTATTGTAAACTCTTCCGTTAAAGCTTCATTTTCGCCTTTTGTAAATAACGTGTTCAGAAATTCTGAAGCAAGCGAAATTGTTGGACAAACCAGTCTGTCCCCGTGTACATTTGCTTCTGCGGTTCTGATAAGAAGCGGGAATTTCGCATTTTTTATCCAGTCTTCCGCAACCTGTAATTTGTCAAAAGTTCCGAATTTTGAAGTTATTGCGTGGATTTTGTAAAGAAATTTCTTTCCGTAGGTTTTATTGTTCGCAATTTTACTTGCATCTTTTGTCGGTCCGAAAATGTTTTGACCGTTTTCTTGGAAAAAGGAAACGATATCCGCTTTGAGTGCTTTTTCAGAAGTCGGAATTGTCAAATCAATTTCATTTTCCAACGCAAATTTTAATAAACCCGTTAAATCGTCTTCCCGAATATCTGCGGATTTAAAATTGTCATTTTCAACACAAGGAGTTGGTGCGATAAAAATTTTTCCGACACTTTCATTTTCTCTCAATTTCTTTGCAAAAGCTGTAGAAGTAGCGGAGTTGCCTACTATCAGAATGTTTTTCTTCTTTTCTTCCATACAACATATTATAGCACAATTTTCCTCTAACTAAAATAAATTATTTCAAATGCTTCTACACAAAATGAAGGATTTTGTAAAGTTGTATTAAGAAATTCTTACAAAACTGTGGTACAATAATGACAAATTGGAAAATTTTATTAAATATGAACCATAGTAGAATGGAACAGAGGTTATATGGCAGGTTTAGTTAATTTTTTATCAAATGCACTTATGCCCCAACAGCAGGTTGGCACTACAGCACCCGTTGTTACGCATACAACAAATAGCGGTAATCCGTTTGGAAACAACCCGTTTGTAAATTATAACGGTAATCGTTACGGACAGTATTATGCACAAAATAAACCCGTAAAAGGCGGTTATTTTGCAGGTTATTACAATGGTAAGCAAAACATTGTAGGTCGTAGATTGTTTGTTGAAGTGTAGAAATTTGAGGTAAAAGGAAAAATATTATCAAGAGAGATTTTGTAGTTGTCGCCCGACATATCAACGATATGTCGGGCGACTTCTTTATATCTGTTTTCTCTTATTGCCAAATTCCGCAGCTTAAATAATGGTCTCCACAATCAGGAATTATCGTAACTATTCTTTTACCTTCGTTTTCAGTGCGTTCAGAAACTTTAATTGCCGCACAAATGTTTGCGGCTCCTGAAATTCCTGATAAAATTCCTTCTTTTGCAGGTAATATTTTTGCCATTTCAAGTGCATCTTCATTTGTTATCGGCAAAATTTCATCAACAAATTCTCTGTGAAAATTTTTAGGCTCAAAATTTGCTCCGATACCTTGAATTTTATGAGAATCTGCTTGTCCGCCAGCCAAAACTTGTGAGGTATAAGGTTCAACAGCTATTGCTTTCAGGTTCGGATTTTTTTCTTTTAGTTTTTCGGCTATTCCTGAGATTGTTCCACCTGTTCCGACTCCTGCAATAATAATGTCGATTTCTCCTTTTGTGTCCTTCCAAATTTCTTCTGCTGTTGTTAAATAATGAGCTTTAGGGTTTGACGGGTTATCAAATTGGGAAGGTATAAATGAATTAGTTGTTTCTTTGCTTAATTCAAGTGCTTTGTCAACCGCACCTTTCATTCCGTCTTTTGCTGGTGTTAGTACAAGTTCTGCTCCGTATGCTTTTAATAACATTCGGCGTTCGATACTCATTGATTCGGGCATTGTTAAAATAATTTTGTAACCTCTGACAGCACAAATCATAGCAAGTCCTATTCCCGTATTTCCGCTGGTTGGTTCTATTATTAGGGTGTCTTTATTAATTCTTCCGTCTTGTTCCGCATCAATTATCATCTGAAGTGCTGCTCGGTCTTTTACCGAATTTGCAGGGTTAAAATATTCTAATTTAGCAACGATTTCAGCTTTTCCTGAGTTTAATTTGTTAATTTTTACCATTGGAGTGTGTCCGACAAGTTCTGTCAAATTGTTTGCAATTTCCATTTTTATCTCTCCTTTCAAATGTGTTAATTTATGTTGTCTTTTGTAATGTTCCATGCCTTTAGAAATCTTGACGAAACTATTTTAGCAAGTTACAATTTACTTGTATATAAGGTGAAGGGAGTAGAAAATGACTAATATACAAGTTTCACAAGAAATTCAAGAAAAATGCTGCGTTGCACGCGGTGTAAAAGGAGTACCTGCTCCGATTCCTCAAGAAGGACAATGGACAAAGTGTAAAGAAATCAAAGATATTTCAGGTCTTACACACGGTTGTGGTTGCTGTGCACCTCAACAAGGTACTTGTAAATTAACTCTTAACGTTAAAGAAGGTATTATCCAAGAAGCCTTGGTAGAAACAATCGGCTGTTCAGGTATGACACACTCTGCTGCTATGGCAGGTGAAATTCTTCCGGGTAAAACACTTTTGGAAGCTTTGAATACTGACCTTGTTTGTGATGCTATTAACGTTGCAATGAGAGAATTATTCTTGCAAATCGTTTATGGTAGAACTCAAACTGCTTTCTCTGAAAACGGATTGCCTGTAGGTGCAGGTCTTGAAGATTTGGGTAAAGGTTTGTGCTCTATGTGTGGTACAATCCACTCAACAAAACAAAAAGGTGTTAGATATCTTTCATTGACTGAAGGTTATATCTTGGAACTTGGTCTTGATAAAAATGACGAAGTTATCGGTTACAAATTTGTTAACCTTGGTAAAGTTATGGATGCTATCAAGAGCGGTGTTGATCCTAAAGAAGCTTATGAAAAGAATATCGGTACTTACGGCAGATTTGCTGATGCGGTTAAAACTATCGACCCTCGTAAAGAGTAGTATCGAACCTCTGAATTTTCGATTTTTGAAGGTTCAAATTATGCAAGGGGCATAGTTGCCCGTTTAATGACAGTAATAAGAAAAGGAAAATAATTATGGCAAATTTTGAAGGAAAAGATAGACGTGAAGCTACTTTAGCTAAAGTTCTACCTGAATATGGATTCAAAACTTTAGATGAAGCTCGTGAATTATGTTTATCAAAAGGCATTGACGTTGATGCTATCGTTAAAGGTATTCAACCTATCGCTTTTGATAACGCTTCTTGGGCTTACACTTTGGGTTGTGCGATTGCAATCAAAAAAGGAATTAAAAATGCCGCTGATGCTGCTGAAGCAATCGGTCTAGGTTTGCAAGCATTTGCAGTTCCTGGTTCAGTTGGTGATACAAGAAAAGTTGGTATCGGTCACGGTAATTTGGGTGCAATGTTGTTAAGAGAAGAAACAAAATGTTTCTGTTTCTTGGCCGGTCACGAATCTTTCGCAGCTGCCGAAGGTGCAATCGGTATTGCAAGAAATGCTAACAAAGTTAGAAAAGAACCTCTAAGAGTTATCTTGAACGGTTTGGGTAAAGATGCTGCTTATGTAATCGCAAGAATTAACGGTTTTACTGCTGTTGAAACTGAATACGATTACAAAACAGGCGAATTGAAAATCGTTAAAGAAACTCCATTCTCAGACGGAGAAAGAGCAAAAGTTAAATGCTACGGTGCAGATGATGTATCAGAAGGTGTTGCTATCATGATTAAAGAAGGTGTTGACGTTTCTATTACAGGTAACTCAACTAACCCAACTCGTTTCCAACACCCAGTAGCAGGTACTTACAAAAAATGGTGCTGGGAAAACGGTAGAAAATACTTCTCAGTTGCTTCAGGTGGTGGTACAGGTCGTACATTACACCCTGATAACGTTGCAGCAGGTCCTGCTTCTTACGGTATGACAGATACAATGGGTAGAATGCACGGTGATGCTCAGTTTGCCGGTTCTTCATCAGTTCCAGCTCACGTTGAAATGATGGGATTAATCGGAATGGGCAACAACCCAATGGTTGGTGCTACTGTAGCTGTAGCTGTTTCTATCGAGGAAGCTGCTAAGAATGGTAAGTTCTAATTAAAAATGTATATTAAAACCGTATAATACGGGCTTTAAGAGCCTGTCACATCAGATTGGTGTGGCAGGCTCTTATTTTTACAAGGTATCATTATTGTCTGTTTGTTCTTTAAAAAATTCATTAAAATCACATTCAAATATATGGGTAAGTCCTATAAGCATATCTACGGATGGATTATTTCTTCCATTTTCTACTTTACTGAATATTCCAGAGGTTACATCAATATTCATAAGCTGCAATCTTGCTACAATATCAATAGCTTTCATTTTTCTTTCAATGCGAAGTCTTTTGATATTAGAACCTACTAAAGGGTTCTTGTGCTGGTTAATTCTTTCTGCCATAATTATTCACCTTCTTTTAATTTTTTAGGATCAAAAAAATTATGTCCAAAATGGAAAATAAAAGTGTCCAAAATGG